>OGXN01000864.1_pt1 | contig 34570 bp, 29 predicted proteins | sample 1576281 | NCBI WGS metagenome assembly OGXN01 (sample SAMEA3541494, study PRJEB24748) | human gut metagenome | biome: human gut; feature: human-associated habitat; material: faeces | place: China | collected 2012
ATATTTTCTAAATTCTGATAACTCTCTTTTTTCGCATCTTTGTATAATTGATAATTCTCATCACTTGGATTATATAGATATCCCTGAAAAGAATCATTCATCAGCTTTACGTTAGTATAGAATTTATTCAACTGGTTATAAGCGGTATAAGTGGCATTATATTTTTGAAGGGTGTGATGGTTGATGATGATATACATACCTGTCACAATCAACAGAATCGAAATTAACAACAGGTTATAGCTGAAAATTGTTCTTTTAAAACTTTTCTTTTTCATAGAATCACCTGATTTGTTTATAAGATGCGATATTGTCACTATTGATCAGCATCAGCTTCGCTCCAATTTGTGAGCTTTCTGGATTTTTTCCATACACAATGTCATCATATAGAATTTTTACACCTTCATATCCATAATTATAAAAGCTGGTGACAACACTTCCTTTTACCTTTCCTTCTTTGATAAATGCCAGAGTATCTTTCATATCATCTACACCATATACGAGCAAATCTTTACTGCTGTTTTCATCATTCATTGCTTCTATACAGCCTGCCGCACCTTCTCCTGCAAAGTTTAATGCGACATTCATTTTCTTGTTTAATACTTTTTGCCATTCTTCTCTGGCATGCAGTTTATCTGACTTGGATTCACTGATGGCGATGATTTCATAGCCACCTTTATGTTTTTGAAATACTTTTTCTACTGCATGGAGTTGTCCCTGAGCAAGATCAAAGCTTAACTGGGATACCTGTATGCCAATATACAGTTTTTCATCCTTTCCAAGCGTTTTTTCTATATCATCTAATAAAAGGTCTGCCTGTTGATCAAAGTCCTTTGTGATGGTTGCTAATGGCTTACTGTCTTTGATTCCTGAATCTACCAGTACAAAAGGTATTCCCTGATTCTTCCCCTGTTCAATCAAAGAAGGATCAATCACTCCCTGTGTAATAATGCCATCACATTTTTGTAAAATGCCTGCCAGAATCACATTCTCCATTTCTTTTGTATCAATACCTGTTGGTCCTTTCCAATCACAATAGATTTTTAGTTCTTTACATGCATCTTCCATTCCCTGCTTGGCCTGAAGCCATAAAGTATGATTGGATAAAGGCGTCGCAAATAAAAAATAAATAGGTTCTTTATTGCCTTCTGTGTTAGAAGCCGTACATCCAAAACAACTCAGACATAATAAAAAAAAGACCAGACATAATTTCTTCATGACAACATCCCTTTCCACATGCCTTCATTGTATCATAAAAAAAGCATAAAAAAAATGATTCTCGAAAGGGATTAAGAATCATTTCTTTGCACAAATCATAGGATTCCACTTACTATCCTCACATAGTAAGTACAAACAACCTCTGAACTCATGGTCATGTTATGCCAAATACAGGGTTTATTAGTTGGAAGCTGTTTGTTCCTGCTTCGTGCTTATTACAACTTCTATTATATCTTATTAGAAAAGTAATATCTTGTCATTTTTAGCAATGTTTTGTATTATTGCAGGATAATTCACTTCTTATCACTCATTTACACACATTATATGTTTGAGTCATGATGGTGACAACCCATTTGGCAATGTCCACAATTCCCACCACAGCAGGATTTTCCCTGTTTTTTGTCTTTTCTCATACGATATATGATTAAAACAACTAGTCCAATTAATAATAACGATACAATCAATGTTGATAAATAATCAAATAATAAATGCATGTCCATACCTCCTTAAACCCGTATGGTTTTACGTGGTTTTATAAATTCTTTATATGGTTTAAATAGCATGTATATCATAAAACAGAATATCAGAGTCGCAAAGATCAATCCAGACATATGTCCTTCTCCTGTAAATAGTGATCCAAATTGATAAATCATCAGGGAAACAGCATATGCAAAGCTGCATTGATAACCTATCGCAAATAGTGTCCATTTAGCGGAGTTCATTTCTCTTCTAATCGCACCGATTGCCGCAAAGCAGGGTGCACATAATAAATTAAAGCACAAGAAGGAATACGCTGCCAACTGACTCATGCCTTCAAAATCAAGAACACCAAATACTCCGACAACTTCTTCTTTGGCGACAAGTCCCATAATCGTCGCAATTGTTGCTTTAATGTTCCCAAAGCCAAGCGGTATAAATATCCAGCTTACTACATTGCCAAGCATTCCCAGCATACTGTTTTCTAATTCCATATCTAAATCAAAACCAAAAGATCCATTGACCATACCAAACACAGAACCAGCCCATATCACGATAGATGACAGTAAAATAATGGTACCTGCCTTTTTGATAAAGGAGGATGCACGCTCCCACATAGAGCGTAACAAATGAGTAAGCGTTGGCATATGATAAGATGGAAGTTCCATCACAAATGGTGCAGGATCTCCCGCAAACATACGTGTTTTTTTCAACATGATCCCTGATATCACAATGGCGGCAATGCCTATAAAATAAGCACTTGGTGCTACCCACCATGCGCCATGAAATAATGCAGACGCAATCATTGCGATAATTGGCAGTTTTGCGCCACATGGGATAAAGGTAGTCGTCATAATTGTCATTCTGCGATCACTTTCATTTTCTATGGTCCTGGAAGCCATAATCCCAGGCACCCCACATCCTGTGCCAATCAGCATCGGGATAAAAGATTTCCCAGAAAGATTAAATTTACGAAATATGCGATCTAATACAAATGCAATACGTGACATATAGCCACAAGCTTCTAAGAATGCAAGTAATAAGAATAATACGATCATTTGTGGCACAAAACCAAGGACAGCGCCTACTCCACCAATGATGCCATCCACGATCAGACTTTGCAGCCATGATGCTGTATGGATACTTTCTAATATCTGATTCATCATCACAGGAATACCTGGTATCCAGATACCATACGCTGAAGGTTCTGGTACCCCGTTTACATCATCTCCTAAAACAGCATTATACATTTGGGAAAGATCGTATCCGGCTTTTGTAAAGGCGTCTGTATAAGTATGATAGGCTTCATCAAATGCTGAATAATCTTGCTGGATAATCGCATTCTTCATTTCTTTAGCGCCTGTCACATCCGCTGATACAGCCTGATCTATTATTGTAATCAATGGTGGTGTCCACACATGTTCTTCGGCATAATTTGTGATTGCTTCATCATAGTCATGACTTCCAATACTTAATAAATGCCAACCATCACCAAACAAGCCATCATTTGCCCAATCCGTTGCCCATGTACCAATGGTGGATACAGAAAGATAGTAAACACAAAACATCACAATCACAAAGATTGGCAAAGCTAAGAATCGATTGGTCACAATTTTGTCTATTTTGTCAGAGGTCGTAAGTTTTCCTCTGGTTTTCTTTTTATAACAGTTTTGAATAATGGATGATATATAGAGATATCGTTCGTTTGTGATAATAGATTCGGCATCATCATCCAGCTCTTTTTCTGCATTTTGTATATCTTTTTCAATATGTGCTTTGATAGAAGCATTTAATTTTAATAATGAAAGTATCTTTTCATCACGTTCAAACAGTTTCAATGCATACCAGCGTTGTTTTTCCTCTGGCATATCGTATAATGCCACTTCTTTAATCTGTGCCAAAGCGTGTTCTACAACATCAGAAAATGTATGATGAGAAGCTGTTTTTCCATATGCTGCGGCCTTTATCACCGCATCACTTACATTCTGTATGCCTGTACCTTTTAAAGCTGAAATCTCAATAATGGGAATACCTATTTTATTGGATAATTCTAAGACATCTATTCGATCGCCATTTTTCTTGACGATATCCATCATATTGATTGCCATTACAACAGGAATACCAAGTTCGCATAATTGTGTTGTCAGATACAGATTTCGTTCCAGGTTGGTACCATCTACAATATTTAAGATCACATCTACCTGATCATTAAGAAGATAATTTCTTGCGACAACTTCTTCCAGTGTATATGGTGACAAGGAATAGATACCAGGTAAATCCGTAATTATGACACCTTCATGTTTCTTTAACTTTCCTTCTTTTTTCTCTACAGTAACTCCCGGCCAATTTCCTACAAACTGATTGGAACCAGTTAATGCATTAAACAATGTTGTTTTGCCACAGTTTGGATTTCCTGCAAGTGCGATTCTTATTTCTTTTGTGTTCATTTTATACCTCTCTTTCTGATTAGCCTAAACTAACTTTTGTCTTAAAATAAAAGGCTTTTGCCTCATGGTATTTATTCAATTTCAATCATGTCCGCATCTGCTTTACGCAGGGATAATTCATATCCACGTACTGTTATTTCTATAGGATCGCCGAGCGGTGCTACTTTACGAAGTAGAATATCTACACCTTTTGTGATTCCCATATCCATAATTCTTCTTTTCACAGCACCTTCACCATGAAGTTTTACTACTTTAACGCTCTCGCCTTTTCTTACCTGTCGAAGTGTTCTCATATGTTTTCTCCTTCCCATATCATATTACGATTTTGCGAGCCATCTCTTTACTAATCGCAACCCTGGCTTCTTTTACGTTTACAATCATATTACCAGCTATCTCATTTATGATTGTGACATTGCCACCAACAACAAAACCCAGATTTTCTAAATGCTTTTTTACTTCAGGACTTCCTCCTACTTTTTTGATTATATGTTCTTTTCCTATATCCGCAAATATCAATGGCATCCTATATCAATCCTTTCTTTATAAGTTAGATTAATCTAACTATTGAATCAAAATATAAATTAGCCTAAGCTAACTACGCTTATATTACCATTATCTAATACTTTTTGTCAAGATGTTTTATCATCTTCTTTATACGGTCTTTTATCATGCACAAAAAAAGCCATAGCATTACGCTATAGCTTTTATATATAATATTTTTTAGTCTACTGCTTTTTTAACAAGGTCTAATACTTCTTCTGCTGTAGCTAATTTCAATGCTTCTTCAGCAAGTTTTGCGGCTTCATTCTTATCTAAGCTTGTGACCATCTTACGTGCTTTCAGGATCTGAGTAGCTGACATTGAGAATTCATCTAATCCCATACCTAATAACAATGGTACTGCATATGGTTCACCAGCCATGGCACCACACATACCAGCCCATTTACCTTCTTTGTGAGCACCATCGATTGTCATTTTGATCAAACGAAGTACAGATGGGTTATATGGCTGATACAAGTAAGAAACATGTTCACTCATACGGTCAGCTGCCATAGAGTACTGAATCAAGTCATTCGTACCAATTGAGAAGAAGTCTGCTTCTTTTGCAAAGTTATCTGCATTAACAGCTGCTGCAGGAATTTCTACCATCATACCAACTTCGATGTTATCAGCTACCTGAACACCTTCTTCAATCAGTTTAGCTTTTTCTTCATTGAAGATTGCTTTTGCATCACGGAATTCTTTTACAGTCGCAATCATTGGGAACATGATACATAATCTACCATAAACACTAGCACGAATTAATGCACGCAACTGTGTACGGAAGATATCTGTACGATCTAAACATAAACGAATTGCACGATATCCTAAGAATGGGTTCATTTCTTCTGGGAATGTGAAGTAAGAAAGTTTCTTATCCCCACCGATATCTAATGTACGAACAACAACTCTGCGTCCCTGCATTCCTTCTAATACGGCTTTATATGCTTCAAACTGTTCATCTTCTGTTGGGAAGTGATCATTGTCCATATACAAGAATTCTGTACGGAACAATCCAACGCCTTCTCCACCATTTTTCAATACGCCTTCAACATCTTTGAATCCACCGATGTTACCAGCTAATTCTACCTGGTGTCCATCTTTTGTAATAGATTTTGCGTTAACCAAAACCTTCAATGCTTCTTTTTCTTCAGCATAAGCTTTTGCTTTTGCTTCATATTTTTTGATTGTTTCTTCATCAGGGTTTACAAATACTTCACCATCTAATGCATCAAGAACTAAAGTATCTCCGTGGTTTACTGCAGATAAAATATCTCCACATCCAACAACTGCTGGAATTTCCAAAGAGTTTGCCATGATTGCTGAGTGACTTGTTTTACCACCAATGCTTGTTGCGAATCCTTTTACATATTCATTCAACTGTGCTGTATCTGATGGAGTTAAATCATAAGCAACGATAATAGAATCTTCGCTGATAGCGCTTAAATCAGGGATTGTTAAGCCCAACAAATTACATTTCAAACGATATGTAACATCCTTGATGTCTGCTGCTCTTTCACGGAAGTAATCATTATCCATTGATTCAAACATAGCGACCATCTGATTAGCAACTGTATCTGCTGCATATTCTGCATTTACTTTGTCGTTTTCGATCATTCCAACGATCTGTGCTGCAAATTCAGGGTCACCTGCCATCATTAAGTGAGCATCAAATACTGCAAGTTCTTCATCAGATAAACGAACAGCTGCTCTCTCTTTTACGCCTTCAATATCTTTTTTAGTTTTTTCCAGCGCTGCATTGAATTTTTCAATTTCTTCTGCAGGGTTTCCTTCTTTTTTAACGATTTCTACTTTTGGAGATTCCAATTTGTAAGCTTTCGCAATGGAAACACCCGCTGATGCCGCAATACCTTTTAACATAAGTACATCCTCCTCTTGCTATAAAATACCTATAAAAAAGTATAAAACTTTGGTAAAATCATTTGATTGCATACCCTTACATGACCTTACCTCTATATTAAATGATAACATTTTTCACAAGTATAAGCAATCAAAGAATGCGTTGATTGCGATATTTTTCAATTTGTAATACTTACTTTTTGAATACAGATATTTCCACCAGCCTTCTTCTACAGGGGAAAGATAATCATTTTGCAATATCATAGATAAAACAGAAGGCATTTTTTCCATGATTTCGTCAAAATCTTTACATATTTCTTTATCTTCCCGTTCCATGATTCCTTTGTGATAAATCTTTGCTAAATAATTCATAATACTTTCTCTATTGTTCATAATCATTACCTCGCTACACTTATATATATACGTATTTTTGAGGCAAAAATCCTAAATTATTTTTAGATTTTTAAAATTTTTCATAAAAAAAAACGCAAAACATAGCTATTATCAGCTAAATTTCGCGATTTTAATTTTTATTAACGTAAAAATATTAACCAAACGATTGCAAAGATTACACATAAAATCAATATAACTGGTATCACCAGTGTGACAAATGCCGCAATCATCATCGCAGGGATATCACCTTTTTCTACATCAAGTTTATTCCTTTTATCAGAAAACTTTTCGTTATCCCCATATTTTTCCTTAATCTTTCTACGAGTTGAAAACACGTTATTTACTCCTTAAATGACAAGCAACAAAGTGTTCTGGTTCAATTTCCTGCCATGCAGGTTTTTCCTGACGACAGCGCTCTGTTGCATATTTACAACGTGTATGGAACTTACATCCTTTTGGTGGATTTACAGGACTTGGAATATCCCCTTCCAAAATCTGTAGTTCTTTATTGTTAATATCTGTTGTAGGAATTGCATTTAATAATGCTTCTGTATATGGATGTAAAGGATTTTTGAAGATATCTTCTGCTTTAGCACTTTCCACCATATTACCAAGATACATAACCCCAATTCGATCAGAAATATATTTAACAACACTTAAATCGTGAGAAATAAACATATATGTTAAATTCTGTTCTTCTTTTAAATCCTGTAATAGGTTTAACACCTGTGACTGAATAGATACGTCTAATGCTGATACCGCTTCATCACAGACAATAAACTTTGGATTTAAAGCTAATGCACGGGCGATTCCAATACGCTGTCTTTGTCCACCAGAGAATTGATGAGGATAACGGTGAATGAAATATGGCTCTAATCCACATTTTCCCATAACCTGTAAGATATATTCTTCTAATTCCTTACTACCTTTTTTGAATTTTCCTTGCCCAACAAGAGGTTCAGAAATAATCTGACCAACGGTTAGTCGTGGATTTAATGAAGAATATGGGTCCTGAAAGATGATCTGCAAGTCTTCACGCAATAAACGCATTTCTTCTTTATTTAACTGTGTTAAATCAATACCACCATCCCACAGTTCTTCAGCTTCTGCAAAGCCTTCCATAGCACGTAAATTATTCTTTCTAGCATCTAATTTATTACGTACATCAGCATAAGCTTTTTCTGCTTTGTCAATTTCAGAAGCGTTCGCTTTTTTCTTTTTAAGATCAGCAAGATGACATCCAGCTTTATATTCTTCCATCAATAAACTTGAAGCTGTATTTAAATCAGCATCTAGCATTAATCCGCCAGCAATTCTTGCGACTTTCTGATATAAGTAATCTGCTTTGTCAGCACTTGTGTGATTAGGATCATCAGGTTTTACTTCCGCTTTGGCTTTTTTATAAGTAGATACTAGCTTACTTAAGTTTTTAATATCTTTTGCAACATAATCTGGCTGATATTCATAGATGGTTCTACCATAATAAATCGTATTTCCTCTTGTTTGCGTATATAACTGTAATAATACACGTCCAAGTGTTGATTTACCACATCCAGATTCACCTACCAGCCCATAAGTTTCACCTGCATGAATTGTGATATCAATTCCATCATTTGCTTTTACATACAATTGATTTTTATCAAAAATGCTGCTTTTCTTCACAGGGAAATACTGACGAAGATTATGCAACTTGATCAGCTTTTGTTTCTCCATTATTCTTTCCCTCCTCGTTTTACAGGATAGAAGCAACGAATAGCATGTTTTGCATTAACTGCTGTTAATTGAGGTTCTTCCTGTTTACATCTATCTGTTGCATATTTACAACGAGGTGCAAACTTACATCCTTTTGGCAAATCCAATGGATGAGGTACACTTCCCGGAATCGCATCAAGACGCTTATTTTTATCAGAATTTAATCTTGGAATGGATGTTAATAATCCTTCAGTATATGGATGGATAAACTCACTTTCCATGAAAATATTATCAACAGGAGCAGTTTCTACTACCTGACCACAATACATAACAGCAACATCATCTGCCATCTGATTGATAACACCTAAATCATGTGTAATGAACATGATAGATGTACCAGTTTCTGCTTTTAATTCATTCATTAAACGAAGAATCTGTGCCTGAATTGTAACATCAAGAGCTGTTGTTGGTTCATCTGCAATTAACAATTTTGGTTTACAAGCCAAAGCCATTGCAATCATAACACGCTGTCGCATACCACCTGATAATTGGAATGGATAGGATTTATTTACTTGTTCGGGATTTGCGATTTTAACAGCCTTTAACATCTCAATACTTTTTGCTTCTGCTTCTTTTTTATTTAAATTCTGATGCAACATTAAAACTTCTGATATCTGACGGTTCACCGTAAATACTGGATTTAAAGAAGTCATTGGTTCCTGGAATATCATGGAAATATCATTTCCACGGATATGTGTCATTTCCTTTTCAGACATTTCTGAAATCTTTTTCCCATTAAAATAAATTTCGCCTTCATAAATCTTCTGATTTGATTCAAATAATTTTAAAATACTCATGGCAGTCTGGCTCTTTCCACTACCAGATTCACCTACGACACCTAATGTTCTTCCTTCTTCTATACTTAATGATACACCATTTACAGCTTTGATTAAGCCTCGTTTTGTATCAAAATAAGTATGAAGGTTATTAATCTCTAATAATTTCATAACTTCACCTACTTCTCATTTGCCTTAGGATCAAGAGCATCTCGTAAACCATCACCTATTAAGTTAATAGAGAAGGCAGCAATCATAATACAAACTGCTGGAAGGATCCATCTCCACCAATACATCTGAATAACTTCAGACTGTTGAGCACCATCCAACATATTACCCCAAGAAGGCATTGGAGCCTGTACACCAAATCCAAGGAAAGAAAGTCCTGATTCCGTCAACATATTACTTGCATAGCTTAATGTTACGTTAACAATACATAAATTCAAAACATTTGGAAGAATATGACGAATAATTATTGCATATTCTTTGATACCTAAAGCTCTGGCAGCTAAAACAAAATCTTTTTCTCTTTCTATAAGAATTTGTCCACGTACGATACGAGCTAATGATGGCCAACTTATAAATCCAAGAATTAACATAATCAGGATTAATTTTTCATTACTTCCCATGTTTACCCCAAGGAATGCACTTAAAGTGATAACTAGAGGCATAAAAGGTATTGAAGAGAAAATTTCTGATATACGCATCAACAAGTTGTCAACCCAGCCGCCTTTAAAACCAGCGATCATTCCAACAATCATTCCGATGATTGCTTCTACAATACATGCTAAGAAACCTACTAATAAAGTAACTTTACCACCAGCCATTAAACGAGTTAATAAATCACGTCCAAATTGATCTGTTCCCATGAAATAACCTTTATTACCCCACGCAGTCACGGTTCCATCTTTATTAACTGCATAAGTTTGATAGAAACCACTATACAATTTTTCAGCTACTAAGTTACTAGGCACATTTAATTCATTTAGTGTGTTATCGCCCCATGCATAAACTTTTCCACTTTCTCCTAATGCATACATAGCATTACGATTTGTTGAAACTTGTACAACTTTTTCGTTAATTTCTGGAACATTCATCATGCCTTTGTCTGTAGATCCCCATACATGAATCTTACCTTGATCATCTAATGCTATTCCAGTTCTAAAAGTCATTTTTACATCAACAACATTTACGCTTCCATTCGTTAATTCTTCAGGTACTGCACTGATTTCATTTCCTGTTGTACCAGCGACAGCCACTGTTCCATCATCTAATAATATAACCATATTAAATGAACTACCATTTACTTTTTTAACATGACCGTTTACATTGCTAGGTAAAATATCTAATTTACTAGCTTTAACGTTACCCCAAAGATATAAATTCTTTTCTTTTGTTATGATTCCAGAATAACCTTCACCAGCATAAATATCTTCGATACCTTCGTAACTAGCTAAGCTTCTGATATCAGATGGAATTGTAGCCTGATTAAAGTTGTTAAATCCCCAAGCGAACAATTCACCATTTTTAGTTAAAACCATTGCATGTTTATCACCAACTGCAAGTTTTTCAATTTTCTTATTTTCCACATTTGATGGGATATCTAATACACCAGAAGGATCACTTCCCCATGTATATAATTTACCTGTTTTATCTAATCCAATTGAAAAAGATATACCGTTTCCTATCGTTTCTATACCTTTTTTTTCAAGACCGCTATCTACAGATAAAATTTTACGTCCTGGTTGAATATTTTTTAAAACTGTTTCCGTTTTAGCAGGATCTTTCATCGGCATTACTACACTTCCCAAAAAACAAAATAGCAGAATCAAAACAAAACCCAACATACCAATTCTTGCCAGTTTATCATGTAAGAAGTTTTTCCATACTACTTTTGAAGGTGATGTGATCGCCTCTTCTTCTAACACATTTTTAAAATCCTTTTGTCTTGCCTTTGGAGAAAACAAGCGTTTGAACATAGAAGTAAAGGAATCTTTTAAACGTGAAAAAGTACTTTTTTTATTATCATTCATTTCCTATACCTCCTAATCTAATTTAATACGCGGATCAACGAGCGCATATACAATATCGCAAATAAAATTACTAACCAAATAAATTACAGCATAAAACATATTTAATGCAATTACTAGCATAAAATCTCGCTTGTTAAGTGCAGTAATAAGAACAACTCCAAGACCATCCCAAGCAAAAACCTGCTCAGCAATCATAGATCCTGAGAACAATGTAGAAATTTGTATAATTACTACTGTAACAATTGGAATCAATGCATTTCTAAAAGCATGTGAATAAATAATAACTTTTTCACTTAAACCTTTAGATCTAGCAGTTCTTATATAATCTTCACTTAGCGCCTCTAACATTGCATTTCTAACATAACGTATTGTCCCTGCAAGATTCATAATCGTTAATGTAGCAACAGGCAGAGCTAAATGGTAAATCCAACTACCTATGTCAGATGTATCAATTGGCATTCCACCAGATGGCGCAATTTTAAGAGTAAAAGAAAATATATAAATTAAACATAAAGCTATAAAAAAGCTTGGTACACTCATTCCAATTAACGAGAAAATTTGCCAGAATTGATCTATAAATTTTCCCTTTTTAATTGCAGAACGTATTCCTGCATAAATTGATATCGTTAAAGAAAATAATAAAACAAATACATTCATAATAACTGTATTTTTCATTGGTCTTGCAATTACAGATGATACAGGTTCTTTATATGTAATAGACATTCCTAAATCACCACTTGCGGTATTTTTGACCCAATTAACATATTGAATCGGGATTGGTTTATCAAACCCCATTTTCTTTTTCTGTGCTTCATATACCTCATCATAATACTCTGGTCGTACGGATGGTGAAATAGATAATTTAATAGGATCACCAGGCATTAATTTCATCATAGAAAACAGTAAAACTGAAATTACGAACACAACCGGTATTAAAGATAAGATACGTTTTATACAATATTTAAGCATCTTATTCCTCCTTACCTTTATAACATAACAAGGAAGATAGCAAGATTACCTTACTATCTCCCTAAATTGTTGTTACTTATAAATAAATATTTTATTTCCAACTTAAAGCACTAATCGTCTGATAAATTGACTGGAATGAATTTGGTGCAAATCCTTCTAAGTCCTTATCAGCGAAGCAATAATATGTGTTTGCATATAATGGAGCCATTGGAAGTAATTCGTTATAATACTGTTCATAAGCAATCCATTTTTTCAAGAAGCCATCTCTATCAGTAGCTACAGTGTGACGTAAATCCTGCATTAAAGCATCTAATTTCTTATCAGCAATTCTATAAGCATTAGCTGTAGTATTTACATAATCACTAGAGAATGAAGCATAATATGGATCTGGTGCATCAGAATAATTGCTTCCTAAGTTAAATGTGTGATAAATCTTTTCAGATTCTTTCAATTGAGTATCAAAATAGTAATTCTGCATTAATCCATCAAAGTCTGTTCTAGTTAATGTGAATTTAATACCAACTTTAGGTGCATTTTGAGTTAACATCAATTCTAAGTTATCAGTTACTGCATTGTTTTCAGTTCCTAAATGATTGATCTGTAAAATTTCGCCTTTACTATTGTATCTATAATAGTCTTTTTCTCCCTTAGCAGCTTTTTCAGCATCAAATGGTGTCTTACCATCTTTTTCAAAGCGATAGCTTGACTGATCAAGTTGTTCGTTTGCTTTGTCTAAAGAGAATGCATAGTTATATTTCAAGCTCTTTTCTAAATCAGATTTAGCTTTTGTATATACCCATTGAGCAGTATAATATTCAGAATTCAATGTAGTACCGTAACCACCAGTTACGTTTTTAACTAATTCATCTTTATCGATGATGAAGTTCAAAGCACGACGTACTTCTGCTTCTTTTGTAGGACCAAAATTACATTTATATGCAAATGTTCCATATCCATTACGATCAAAGTTAACTGATTGTAATTTTTTCTCTTCTAAACCTTTTTGAATCTTATCGCCTTCGATTGCATCATTTAAAATATCAATTTCGCCTTTAATCAAAGTATCCATATCTGTAGATGAGTTGATTTCTTTTAAAACGATATTTTTAATTGAAGGTTTATCCCCTCTTGGATCTCCAGCAAAGTTTTCGTTAATTTCTAATTTAACCTGTCCGTTTTCATAAGAAACGAATTTATATGGGCCACTAGATACACTAGGGTTTTTCATTTCATCAGTTGTCCATTTTGTAACTGCTGCACCCATATCGCCAACAAAAGATACACCATCATCTGAACTTTCTAATTTAGCATCTTTACCAGCAAGTGTTTTCATACTATCTGGACGTACTGCAACGAATGAAGTTTCCCAGAAATATGGAAGTAAAGTTCCATCAATTGTCAATGAGAAAGTTTTATCATCGATTTTCTTTAAACCTTTAAAATTCTTTGATTTTCCATTGTGATAATCTGCGTATCCATACAAATATTCACCAGTTGAGTCCCCATTTTCTTTAAACTCTGGAGAAGCTGCAATCATAATATGGAACAAATAATCATCAGCAGTTACTTCAGATCCATCACTAAATTTCAATCCATCATTCAAAGTGAATGTGTATGTTTTATTAGTAACATCTCCTACTTTTTCTTCTTTTGTGTCTACTTTCTTAATAGCGGTTTCATTTAACTGAAACTCCCCATTACTGTTAACCGCATATGTTTCATAACCATAGATCATATCACGAACGTTTTTGTCATATGCGCTGTTTCCCAAGGCTTCTGAATTCAAGAAAGCTTGGCTAAATTTTTCACTACCTATGATTAATGTACGATCTTCATTACTTGATGATTTGCCACATCCTGTCATAGATACTGCCATTAACCCTACAAGCAGCAGGCTTAACATTTTCTTCATAAAAATTACCCTCCTATCATTCCTGATGTCCCTAATTATAAACTACTTCACACAAAATTACAATAATTTTGATACTTTTTTCTCACAATTTTATTGAAAATTTTTACATCTAATTGAAAGAATGTGCATTTTTAGTGAAAATGTAAGCATTAACTATATATTTCTGGCAAAATTTACAATAAAAAGTCCTTTTTTTAACTTTGTTTACAAAACGTAAACATATCGTAATTCATGAATACGTTTTCATAGTGGTTAAAGTATTAAAAAAGATGGTTATTTTTTCAATATACCATCTAATTTACAGAAACTGTTTTCATCATTTATCGTTTTTATTCTCGTTATTATTCAAATTCACAATGGATACAAGACAAACTAATAATTCATTTACTATCAAAATACCTGCCAAAGCAAAATTTTTAAACGCAATGATACCAATGCCAATCATATATCCCACGGATAAAATCATAATTCTTTTATCGGTTTTTTGAATATCATCTAATGTTCCTATGCTCCCTTTGATATCAATTTCTTTTATTTCATAGCTATCGACCAAAATCAAAACAATCCAGAATAGTACAGGCAGTAATTCATAAGTGTATAAAAATACAGGCAAACATAAAATATCAAAAATGCTCATTTTAATAATTTTTTCATTCATATCAGCTCACGCCCTTTTCTTATTTATTATAACGCAGAATACAGGATGAAACATGTCTGATTTTTACAATTTTCAAATTATTTAAAATGTTAATATAAAAGCAAGGAGGCGATATTATGAAATTTTGTGGTTGTTTATATGTTGTAAATGATGCAGAGAAAACCAAAGCGTTTTACAAAGAAGTTTTTGGTCTGCGGGTAATTCAAGATTTTAATGCAAATTTTGTAATGACAGGTGGTATTTCTTTTCAAACAAAGGATAGTTGGAAAGATTTTATTCAAAAAACAAATGATCACATCATTTATAAAGGAAATGATCATGAATTGTATTTTGAAACTGAAGATTTGGATGAATTTGTGAAACTTTTAGATGCTCGTAATGATATTGTATATGTACATGGTATCAAAGTATGTACATGGTATCAAAGAACATGCATGGGGCCAAAGAGGACTTCGCTTTTATGATCCTGATTTTCATATTATTGAAGTTTCTGAACCATTAAGTGCAGTAGTAAAACGTTTTTATGATCAGGGAATGACTTTTGAAGAAATCTCTAAAAAAACGATGTTATCTGTGAAGATGGCACAACGGCTTCATAAAAAAGCTATATCTGATAATTAGTCAGATATAGTCTTTTTCGTATGAATTTCAAAGAAGTTCTTTTGACAAATGCTGTAACAAATCATTGATAAAGGTTTCATTTATATCATAATATAATCTATTTTTTTCTTCACGTATTGTAATGAAATTTGCGCTACTCAATGCTGCCATGTGATGCGAAATAGTTGCTTTAGATAAATTTAACTGTTCACAAATCTCCTGACCATACATTGATTTATGACGTAATAACTTTAATATTTCAAATTTACTATGATCAGATAGTAATTTGAGATTTTGAAGCAATGCTTCTCTTGATAATACATGGTTTTCCCGATGATATGAGTCATCCATCAGTATTCCGATAAAATAAATACAGGAGTCCTGATCTATTTTATTATTTTTTACCCAAGTAATCGCATTTAATTCTGCAATCGATGGCGAAATTATAATTTTTTTATCAATACTTTCTTTATCCATGAATGCATCATCACAAAAACTTTGGATAGAAATCTCTTTGCCTGCTTCCATTTCTTTATCAACTAATGTTTGTAAATATGCTTGAAAATCTATTATGAGGGAAGTATATAGTTGGATTTCTTTTTCCATCATATGAACAGCTGGTTCCAATAAATCAAATAAGGTGCGTAGATATCCTTTAATATCTTGACATATCATCGCCAACTTCCATTTATCGCTATCACTGATATCTTTTTTTTGTTTTAAAAATGTCATAAAATTAACATCTTTATTTTCTATTTCTTCCTGTTCCAGCATATCCTCTTTACAAAATGCAAACAAGAATAATGAATAGCCATATGTATCACATAATGCGTATGCTTGTTTTTTCATATATTCTAGATCTGTACATTGATAATCTATATATGCAGCTGCCAGGGCCTTGGCAATGCTACGTGTTCCCCCTCCTTCACTACTGAAATATAACTGTATCTCTTCCTGTGTAAGATTTACTGATTTACACACTTTTTTTTGTAATGCTTTGGCAGCTTTTATTTTACGATGCAGTTTTCTTTCATCAAATAATTGCTTCGCTGATAAACTCTTATACAATTGTTCATAATCATTTCCATCATACTCTATTTCTTTATGATACGCACGTTCTAAAAATGACAGACTTTCATAAAACAGATTAGGTGAAGCGATGGTTACCTCATTCATTTTTTATATCCTCCTAGTTTAACTTTATTTTTAATCATTCTGATTCGCTTATTTAAAGTAGTCTGCTTGAGCATTCCATAATTTCTGATATAACCCCTGCTCTTTATATAACATTTCATGAGTTCCTCTTTGTATGATTTTCCCCTTATCTAATACAATAATGTCGTCACAAAACTGACAACTGCTCATTCTATGGGAAATATAAATTGCGGACTTGTCCTTTATCAAATCATTCAAATGTGTATAGATTTCAATTTCTGAAAGAGGGTCTAAAGCTGCTGTTGGTTCATCTAAAATAACCCATGGGCGATTTGCATAAAGTGCTCTAGCAATTGCTACCTTTTGTGCTTCTCCACCTGATAGTTGCACACCATTTTCCTGAATTCCAATGTTTGTATATATTCCAACTGATAGTTTTTGCAAACTTTTTTCAAAACCGCTTTGTTTTAAAACGGCAAGAATCTGCTCTTCATTTTCTGCTGTTTGATTTGTGATGATATCTTTTAACATTCCATCAAATAGTGTAAAATCTTGAAATACAACGCCAAAATTATTTTGCAAGGCTGATAATTGAGAACTATTAACAGGTATTCCATCAATCAGAATCTGCCCGCTTGTTGGTTTATATAGCCCACATAGCAATTTGATTAAGGTTGTCTTGCCAGCACCATTTTGTCCTACAATTGCTGTTTTCTTTCTTGGTTGTAGTGTAAAGCTGATATCCTTTAAAACATCTGATTCACTATGTGGATAGCGATAGCTTACGTGATCAAATGTAATAATGGATTCTTCATTTAATTGAATCGCCTTTTCATCCTGCATCCTTTGATCTGGCAACTTTAAGAATTCATCATAATACATCATATAGATAACCTTCATATGTAAATCTGTATATATAATGGGAAAAGTTGAAATTGCATTATTTAATTTTGCCATAGATCCTGCATATGTTACAAAATCGCCAATGGGTATGGAATGAAAATAAACCTTTATGATAATAAGCATATAAAAGATTGTATTAATCATATTTCCAAAGAAAACACTTTCTGTAAACAATCCTGCAATGCGCTTAATAAAAATCGTAAAGTATTTTAAGGATTTCTTTTGACGTTGTTCCATCTCTTCTAAAACCGCTTCTTGCATTTGAAAAATACGAATATCTTTTGCCATAGCTGAATTCAATGCAACCTCATTGCAATAATAATCATTTTCACGACTTAATTTCGTATTTTGAACAAAAAATGTTTGACCAGCCTTTTCAAAACTCCGAGATAGATAATTTCCAAAGCAAATATAACCAAGCAACATCAATAATATAATTGCCCCAGCCCATATAGAATCAAAGAAAGCAAAGATACCACTTATGTTAGAACTATGACATTGTAATAGATATAGTAACAAAGCCAATGACATTATAATTGTAAATAAAGTTTCCAGCAAAGATGAAAATTGTGACATCATGGCAATGACACCACCACTTTGTGATAATCCATCTTTTGCCCTTTCAATCATATCTAAACTATCTTTATCTTCTAATCGATCATAGGCTAAATACATAACCTTCTCACTAATATTTTTTTCTAATTGCAATTCAAGTTCTTTTACAGCAATATGCAGACGAAATTCTAATATATATTGCAATCCTTCACAACATAGTATACTAACAGCTAACACGAACACAAGTTCCCACAGCTGTTGACTTACACCATGTACTGTAAATACATTGATTATCCATGATGTAAACCATAAAGGTATATATGCTACTAAAGATTTGAAAAAAGAAGAGGATAATCCAAGTAATAAGGTATAAGGACGCTGTTGATGTATCAATTTTAAAATGGTCATGATACTTCTAATATGTTCTTTCATCTTCCTTTTCCTCCTTTTGATAATAGCTGGCCTGTGCATCAAACATCTTTTTATATAAGCCATCCTTCTGAAGTAATTCTTCATGCCTGCCTTCTTCTTTTAAAATTCCATCATCAAACAATAAAATACGATTTGCAAACCTTGTTGAAGCTAATCGATGAGAAATAAAAATTGAAGTACATTCTTTTGCTGCCTGTTCATACGTTTCATATAGTGAGGCTTCTGCAAGTGCATCTAAAGCAGCGCTTGGCTCATCCAATACTAATATTTTAGCTTCCTTATACAGAGCTCTTGCCATCATTAATTTTTGCTGTTCTCCACCACTTAACATCGTACCTTCTTCACTTATTATATTTGATACATACGTATTTTCCTTTTGAAGACAAGCTTCCACTTTATCTTTTAATCCACATTTTTCAAGACATGCGAATACTTTATCTATTTGAATTTGTTTTTTGGGAAGACATGCCACATTCTTTTTAAAAGAATATGCCATCACACTGGAATCTTGAAAGATTGCTGCGATATGAGAATATAAATCCTCTTTTTTGATATAACGTATATCGATTCCATTAATATAGATATGTCCTTTCGTTGGTGTATATAATCCACATAGTAACTTCATTAAAGTTGTCTTACCTGCTCCATTACTGCCAACTAAACCAATTTTTTCTTTCTTATGGACAGTAAAACTGACATCTTTCAATGTGTCTTTTTTAGCCCCGGGATAACAAAAGTATACGTGATCAAAACATATTTCTAAATCATCTTGTGGTAAACTCATACATTGTTCGTCATCTTGTATTACTTCATTCATAAAATCTTCATAATCAATAATTCCTAATGCTCCTCGTTTTGTTTCATTATAATAAGATACAATTTGATTGATCCATCCAGAGAATGCTGTAGCTGCACTTGTGTAGAATACAAAAGCTGAGATACTCATACCATGCATTAACTGATAAATAAAATATCCAAATACCAATAACGTGCGTATTGTAGATAACACTGTTGTGCCAAGTTTTACATATAAATATTTTCGTTCTACATCACTTAAGGTACGAATTCGTTTTATCTGATATTTCTTTATTCTATGAATCAAATAATCCTGCATATGGAAAATCCGAATATCTTTACCATTTTTAGGAAGTTTTACATTATGGTGATAATACTGTAATTGTTGATCGGCAATAGCATATTCACTTTTCTTTTGATGTTCATATGCTTGTGCACGGCTAATCAAAAAAATACTGAAAACAGATAATAAAACCACCACAAAACACAGCCATATCTGAATAGAACCAAATACTGCAGCATATAATATAAATCCTGTTAATGCAATTGATAGAAATACCAAATTTCTTATAAAACATTCAAAACCCACATTATTAGATTCTATCCCATTTTTCTGCGCACGATTTAATTTTTGCCGATATCCCATATCTTCCATTTTCGCATAAGGAGTATTCATCGCTTTATCATAAAGAGCCAACGTCAGCTTACATTTTACAATATACATCTTAGGATCATATAACTGTGTTAAGTATGTGGAAACACTATCTAAAAATGCTGTCACAAGACCAAATAGTAATGCGAACCATAGCAACATGATAATAGAGCTTTCAGTTTCTATTAGATATAATAAAAAACTAGGCATCAAAACCTGAAGAAAAGGAGTAAGCACACCACTTACCCACATAAAAAATATCATTATAAACAAGCTTTTTTTCCATTTCATCATAGCACGAAATGTTTTTCTCATTGCATACATCATTATTTTCATATATCTATCCCTCACCAGTTGTTCGTTATATATCGAACTTATGTAAATATATTATAGATATACAGCGAATAAATGTCAATATTATTTCTTCTTACTTTTATATCGACTGCGTAATTTCTTTCTCGCAAAAATCATCTTAAAATCATGAGGATGAAATGGAATCAAGGGATAAAGATAGGATGTATTTGTGATTGTTTTGGTACTGCATAAAATAAAGAAGACGACTGTCAATCCTATCCATAATCCAAAACGTGGTACAATTGCGATACATAGTAACATTAAGATGCGCATAAACTTGATGGCATAGCCTAATTCCACACTGGGCTGGGTAAAATTAGCAAGCGCCACAAACGCCATATATAAAATGATTTCTGGTGCCAACCAGCCAGAATCTATCGCAAAATCACCTAAGATCAATGCACCGATAATGCTAAAGGAGCTGTTAAGGGAGCTTGGTGTATTTAAGCTGGCCATTTTTAAAGCTGTGATACCAAATTCTAACACCAGCATCTGCACGATTACAGGCAGATTCATGGTATCCTGAATGAGTGTAAAGCGAAACCATGCAGGACATAGATCTGGATTGCAGTTGAAATAATACCAGATAGGTGTCACAAACAGGGTCAATAAAAAGACCAGAATACGTATGATGCGCATATAACTTCCAGTTACTGGCGGTAAGTAATAGTCCTGTGCTTCTTGGATAAAATCAAAGAAACTGGTAGGAAGCAGCAGTACACTTGGACTGTTATCAATCATTAAAACGATTTTTCCTTCCAGAATATTGGAGCTGGCAGCATCTGGGCGTTCTGTGTATCGTACTTTTGGAAAAGGATTCAGCCATTTATGAGGAACAAGTGCTTCCGCTATGCTTTCCTGTGCCATGGTTAAAGCTTCTACATGAATATTGGCTAATTTTTCACGGATATCTGCCAACATCTTTTGATCCACTAGATGCTCCATATAACATAAAACAATATCTGTTTTACTTTCACTTCCTACACTTGTATATTCCATATGTAAACGAGTATCTCTTATTCTTCTTCGTATAAGTGCGGTATTAAATATCAGAGTTTCCACAAACCCATCCCGGCTCCCCCTTAATACTTTATCTTCTTCCGGTTCCTGCATACTGCGGGTTGGATACGTTCTGGCATCAATGATGATTCCCTCTTCATAACCTTCCACAACAAGTAAAATGGAACCACTCAATACAGCTGTAATACATGTTTTCATATCAGGTTGTACATCCACTTCCAAGTAGGATAAAAAGCGGTCACAGAAGCTTTGTACACTTTCCTTTTGTATGGTATCTTTGATATCTGCCTTTAATAAAAACTCCATCATCTTTTCTAAAATTTCATCTTTCGCAAATCCATCCACAAAGTATAAACTCATAGAAGTATCTTGTACCTTTAATGGTTTTCTGACGATATCAAAGTTTTCTTTGATATGCATTTGTTCATTGATCATTTGTATTTTATTTTGATAGTTCATCTTATCACCTGTTGTTAAGATGCACGCCTTTTGTGTTTTTATACACATATCATGGTAAAATAGAAATGATACAACTTTGATACATTCATCGTAAATACTATGACAGGGTGATAAACATGAAAATATTAATCGTAGAAGATGAACGCGCAATTGCGGATTTGATGATTTTAAATTTAACCAGAGCAGGCTATACCTGCACCTATGCACAAGATGGTGAGATTGCTGCTGATCTTGTGGAAAAACACTCTTTTGATTTGATTCTTTTAGATATTATGCTGCCAAAAGTTGATGGTTATGAATTTATGAGCTATGTGGAGCCTCTTAAAATTCCTGTGATTTTCATTACAGCCAAAGGCAGTGTAAAAGATAAAGTAAAGGGGCTTCATATGGGGGCTGATGATTATCTGGTAAAACCCTTTGCTATTGATGAATTATTGGCACGTGTAGAAAGTGTACTAAGAAGATATCATAAAGGATTGGAAGAAATTCATGTGTTGGATATTGTAATCTATACATCATCCCATGTTGTAAAACAAAATGGCAAAGTCATCTCTTTAACAAATAAAGAATATGATTTATTATTATATCTTGTACAGAACCGTAATATTGCTTTATATCGAGAAACCCTTTATGAAAAGGTTTGGGAACAGGAAGGCGTGGAGGAAACCAGGACACTAGATTTACATATTCAACGACTGCGTAAGAAACTAAACTGGCATAATTATATTCAAACGGTATATAAAATCGGTTATCTGCTGGAGGTGAAGTAATGAAGCTTTCTTTGAAAATTGTTTTTAGCTGTATTACTACCATTGCCATCGTCTTTTCTCTTGGTTCTACGATCATGCTATATCAAAATCATAGACATCTGCTGGATGAAACCTTAAAACAAAAGCTTTCAGCCCATGAAATCGAAGTAAATGCATTAGAGTCAAAACTGGTACAGGACAGTTTAGATCATTTAACAGATAAGGGAAATGATTCAGATAAAATGAATGAACGTTTTAAGTATTACCTGCAACAAAACAACAGTATGAAAAATCGTCAAAATGAAGGATACGTACTATATGATGAACATGGAGATGTGATTTATTCTGACATGTCGGCTGTGCTTTATAAAAAGTTGAAAAAAGATGCATTTGATACATATTATATCCTGGATACAAATACAGCAACATATAGTATTTTTACCTCAAAGTTAACTGCCGGCAATCTTCACTGGTATATTAGTGCGGCTTATAATATCGAGGATGTTTATCAGGAACGTACGCGCCAGTTTCAAAGTTTCTTGATCATTGATGCCTGTATTTTATTGTTTTCTTATTTATTATTACAATATATCAGCCACTATTTGATCAAACCGATTCAAAAGCTAAATGAAACAAGCCAGCATATCGCCTTGGGAAATTATAAGGAGCGTACTAATATTCAAAGTGATGATGAAGTTGGTGAATTAAGTAAAAGCTTTGATCATATGGCAGATGCAATTGAAGCCAACATGACACAATTAAAACAACAGGCAGAAGCAAAAGAAGCCTTTATGGGCAGCTTCTCCCATGAAATCAAGACGCCAATGACGGCAATCTTAGGATTTGCGGATATGTTAAGAACATACGATTGTGATGTGGAAACCAGAAGAAAGGCTGCCGACTATATTTATACGGAAGGAAAACGTCTGAATAGTTTATCACATACCATGATGGATCTTTTATCGTTGAATGAAAATACACCAGCATTATGTAATGTATGTGTGGATGATATCATCACTGCTTTAAAAAAATACTATCAAGGCACTGACTGCTCCTGCCGTTTAGAATTTATCTGCGCATCTGCAGTTGTCTTATCCAATCAAGAATTATTGTTTACCATGTTGCGTAATCTGATAGATAATGCCATCAAGGCCTCATCAGAAAGACAACTGGTGCTGATCAAAGGTGTGGTTTATGAACGGATGTATCAATTTTCGATCATTGATGAAGGCATTGGTATGAATGAAAAAGATGTAGAAATGGCATTAGAGCCATTTTATATGGCAGATAAATCTAGAACCAGAAAACAGGGTGGCGCAGGACTTGGTTTAAGCATTGTGAAACGCATTCTTGATATTCATCATAGTCATCTGGATATAAAGTCGATTCCTGATAAAGGAACAACACTTAGTTTTATGCTGGAGGTGATACCTCATGAAAATTAAAATTGTATGCCTCCTTATGATGGTGCTTACCATCCTTTGTCCCTTATTGTTATTTCAAGTACAGGACTATATGGATCAAACAAAAAGCTATGCAATGCCGCATACATCCATTGATGATATCGTATTGAAAAAACATCCGATTATAGCTTCTATCTATAATGAATTTTATAGTTCTGTAGATAATGATTATTTTAATTATGATTATACAGATATCTCTGTTTATGATAAGGATATTCAAGAAAAACTAATAGATATGAAAAAAATCTATGAAGAAGAAATCAACGCATTATTAACATATAAGGTTTTAAAGCCTGAAGAATTGCAGCTAAGTGATCAACATTTTACATTAAATTTTGGATATCTAAATACCCGGTTCAAGAAAAATCAAAATGTCTTTCCTTTATCCCAAATTTATGAAATCAGAAAAGATGGTAGTGAGAGTGCTAATTTTATTTTATTAAAAGATGTTCATAAAATAAGTAAACTATCGATTTATCGCACAATGACTCCAAAAACCTCTGAGGAATTAAAAGCAATTACATGGGCATATATTCAATATTTAGGCTTGGAGGATTTAGATGACTGGCAATATACTGCTTATGGGTATGAATCCTATTCTGCGAAAATTCAGGTTTATTGTGATATGTCACAAGTAGGAGAACCACAGTATGAATTAAATGTGGGAATCTGTCCGATTGGTCAACATTCTAAAATATATAATGCAATCATTATGCAGTAAGAAACAGTGCAGGCTGTTTCTTTTTTGATACAAATTTGATACATGTCATTGTTAGGATGAGCTTGAGGTGAAGAAAATGAAAAGATTTAAAACAGGCATAATTTTATTAATGAGCGTTGTATTATCTGCATGCCAAAGTAACACAACAACGCCAACAGCGAAGCCAAATGAACAAAAAGAAGAAACACCAAAAGAGGCATTGCAAATGAAATATTTATATCGTGGGGATGGAAATGAGAAAGGATTATATCATATCGCTTTAAGAGATGTCGATCATATAACCTATGCAAATATTTATTATTATGATTATGCATCTAAAAAAGAGATTTTTTTATGTGATCAACCACAATGTAAACATATAGATGATAGTTGTACATCCTTTGTGAAAGATTCCATGAATGATTATGTTTTCCTTCATGATCAGCATATATATCAAATTCATATGAGTACAGGCGGTATGGTAATTGGAAATGATTTAACAGTAGAAACCAGTTCACAGACTGGTTCTATTATACAAATGGATCTTGATGGAAAAAATAAAAAAACGCTTTGTACATTACCTGAAGGATATTCATTTGATGATAATCGTGTCATAACAGATGAACGTTATGTATATCTTCCTTTAGCCAAAGAAGATATTATCTCCAAGAATGAAAATACCCATATGAATTACACAGTAGATTCCAAATTATATCGAATTGATCTAACAAATGGTGAACAAAAATCCATCATGGACTTTCATGATATGAAAATTCAAGGTGTTAACAAACGAGATATCCTACTATCCAAAAATATATATCAAAAAGATATCAACAAACTGTTACAGGAGAAAAAATTTGATGAATATGAAACAGTCGCAAGAAATGCAAAATTAAATTTTACAAGTTATCATATCGATGAACAGAAAATGGATGAATATATTCCAGTTAATACAAAATCATCTTGTTTATCTTATCAAGATAAATTGTATTATGATCTTGATAATGCCATACATGAAGTTTCCTTAAAGGACGCAAAAGATCAAATCATTGCGCAGATGCCAAATGATTATCAATATATTCTTTCAGAGATATGGGATGGTAAGGCGATCATTCAGGCATGGAATGATGCCCAAGAATATATTACTTCCTATACGTTATCACTCAATGATAAAAAACTTACTCCATTGACCTTGATGAAACATCAGCCAAATGAGCCTATGGACATACTTGGTGAAACCAAAGACGCCTTCTTCGTATATTATGATCATGACCAGCACGCAGAAAAAACCTGGGCAGGTACTGATCAATACACACTAGATAAAGCCTATTATGGAAGTATATCAAAAGATGATTTTTGGGCAAATAAAGATCAGTTTGAAACATTTGATACCATCAGTACACAATAAGGAGAAATATATGCTTGAAATTAAAAACGTAAGAAAAGCTTATCATAATACCATTGCACTTTCAAACATCAATCTGACATTAGATGAAGGAATTTATGCCCTGCTTGGTCCAAATGGTGCTGGTAAATCAACATTAATGAATATCTTATGTGATCAATTGAAAATGGATGAAGGTGAAATATTATGGAAACATCAAAACATTTATCAACTGAAAAAAAGCTATTTTGATATTCTTGGCTATGCGCCTCAACAACAGGGATTATATGATGAATTTAGTGGAAAACGCTTTTTAACCTATATGGCGCTTTTGAAAAATATTCCAAAAAAAGAGATAGCATCTGAAGTGGAAAGAGTTGCGCGTTTGGTCAATATGGAGGATGAGTTATGGAAAAAATGTAAAGCTTATTCTGGTGGTATGAAACAACGTATGTTAGTGGCACAGGCCTTATTGGGACATCCAGCATTATTACTTTTTGATGAGCCTACTGCTGGTCTTGATCCAAAAGAACGTGTATCTTTGCGAAACGTTTTTGCTGCACTTGCAAAAGATCATATCTTACTGATTGCAACACATGTAGTAAATGATGTGGAAAGTATTGCAAAAGAAGTCATCTTTTTGAAGAAAGGAAATATCATTGCCCAAGGCAGCGTGGATACACTGATTCAAGAGCATCCCCATGCTGAATCTTTAGAAGATGTATATCTAAATTTGTTTAAAGAGGAAGAAACGCTATGATATCCATATTAAAAATGGAGGCTTATAAATTATGGCATAAACCTATTTTTATTGCACTGATGATAATCATTTTCTGTATGAATCTAGGAATATTCGCCTATCTTGAACAAAGTCAAAATATACCTTTACATGCGTATCAAACCTTACAGGTAAAATTAAATACGTTACCTAATGAAAAACGTTATACATATATATGTAATTATGATGATCAAATCCAAGCATTTGAAATACTTTCACAAATGCAGTCATTAAAGCAGCATAAAGAAACAAATCAACTCGCTGTTTTACAAAGCCAATATCCAGATATTGAAAAAACATATGGAAATGACTTTTTACAATTTACCCCATATTTCACAGATTCATTAGAACAGGAAGCTGAATTTATGCATACCATACGCAAGGAGATGGATACTTTATACCACTATAAAGCACAGCTTCAAGATATCAGACAAAAAGCTGATGCGATATCCTCCATATCAATTTTTTCACAAAAAGATAGTTTTTCTGCCAGAAATATCATAAAGACTTCCCATGATTTTGAAAAGATGTCTGATTGTATTATCACCTATCAACTGGAAAAAGGAATAAAAGATGCAACACACGCACCAATTACCGATATATTGATTTTAATTATGATGATGGTCATTGCATCTTCTATGATCATGGAGGAAAAAAGCCGGCATTTATTTTCTATCGTAAAAACAACCAAACGAGGATATCTGGAAACAATTGTTTCAAAATGCATAATCATGAGTATATCCATTTTATGTTTTTCAAGTATGATGTATCTGTCTAATCTTATATACATGCAGATTTTTTGTGGACTTGGAAATCTAAATGCCAGTTTGGTATCTTTGGCTTCTTATTCACAAAGCACACTTTCTATCACAATCAAACAGTTTTTCTTTCTCTTTTTCACAACGAAATGGCTGGTTGCATCCATGATTGGCTTTTTCATGTTAATGATTGCCGTTTTATCCTCACATCGTCTGAGTTGTTTTACAATCATTTTGGTTTTTCTTGGTATAGAAGGTGTATGTTATCAATATATTCCAGCAAATACTAGATGGCAATTATTAAAATATCTAAATGTTTTTAGTTTCCTTGAAACAGACAACTTGTATCAAATATACCGCAATCTGAATATTTTTCAATATCCACTGTCTTTACAATTCCTATCATTTATATGCATGATTACATTATTGTGTTTGGGATTTATCGCATGCGTTCTTGCTTATACAAAGAAAAGAAATCTTGTGTTATCGACAAATGATAATTTGAATTTGTTAAGTCATCATACATTTGCTTTATCTTTATGGAAACAGGAATGTTACAAACTATTATGGGTACAAAAAGGAATCATCTTTCTGATTTTATTTTTCATACTTCAGGGATATACATTTACAAGTCATCAAACATATATATCACAAGATCAGCGTCAGTGGATTTCCTATATGAAAGAATTATCTGGATTACCTAGCCAACTAAAAGATGTGTTTATAAATAAACAGGATACATATTATGAGCAGCTGCATCATCAAATAAATGGGCTGCAAAAACAATATGATATGCATAAAATTTCAAAACAAGAATTACAAGAGATGATAGAACCACTCACACAACAGTTATATGGTGAAGAAACATTTGCGAATATAAAAGCGCAATATCAATATGTGAAAGAAGGTAAAAATCGTCAGATGATGGTTCCTTTTGGATATGAATACCTGTTCTTTCAAGATCATGCCAATGCCATCCCGGCCATATTGGCTTTAACTTTCCTTATTTTGATGCTATCTAATTTTGAATGCTATGAATATCATCAACATCATGACCAGTTGATTTACACGACAAGTAAAGGAAGGTATCATTTATTTAAAGTGAAGCTAAGTATTGCACTAATATGTGGCCTGATTTTTACGCTATTAGCATTTTCTTTTGATTTCTATCATGTACATGAAATGTATGGTCTATCAAACATACAAGCCTCAATTACTTCTTTCACATATTTTTCTACATTGCCAGAAGGTATGAGCATATTACAGTTTTTAATAATCATGTGGTGTTGTAAATTGATTGCTATAGAGAGTGCTGTCTGCATCATATTCGGCTTATCCGTGAAATTAAAACAACAAATTTATGTCATTTTCTTTTTTACACTGACTGTAATTTTTCCTTTGATCTTGTATTTCACAGGCTTTCATTTTTTAGATGGGTACAGTTTGATTGCTTTATTTCACAGTGCTTTTTTCATTAAAGAACAGGCTTCCTTTTATCCATTGTATGTTACATTATTTTATATATTAGTTGCGTGTATCAGCTGTAATTACGCCCAAAGAAGCATAAAAAAACGATGAAATTCATCGTTTTTTCTTTATCCCATAAGCTCACTATATTCTTCCCATTGCTCCATCAAATGTTCAATCTCATTATGAACATCATCAATCTGGGCATCTAAAGCATCCATCTTCTTTACATCATGATAATATTCTGGATCAAAACGTAATTCTCTTAAATCTTCCAATTCCTTTTCTTTGACTTCGATTTTCTTTTCCAGCTTACTGATTTCTTTTCCATAATTGATTTGGCGTTTTGGCTTTTCTTCTACCTTGACTTCTTTGGCACTTACCACCTGAATTGGTTCTTTGTGCATATATTCATTGTACGTTAATGGATAGTAAGTTGCTTTTCCATCATCAATCACAAGAATAGCAGTAGCTAGTTTACTGATAAAATATCGGTCATGGCTGACAAACAGCATGGTGCCTTCATATTCATTTAAGGAATCCTCCAAAGCTTCTTTGCCAATCAGATCCAAGTGATTAGTCGGCTCATCCATCATAAGAAGATTAGGATGAGATAACATCAGTTTCACAAAGCTTAAACGCACTTTTTCTCCACCGGATAAACAGTCAACGGTTTTAAACACATCATCACCGCTAAATAAGAAACAGCCAAGCGCTGTACGGATTTCTGTACGATTTAAATCTGGGAAGTCTTTCCATACTTCTTCTATGACGGTATTGGTCGTATCAAACTGGGCAAGCTCCTGATCAAAATAACCAATTTCAATTTGATGACCCAGTAAGAAGCCCCCAGATAAAGGTGGAATCTGCTGCATCAGGGTTTTCATCAAGGTTGATTTTCCTTTTCCATTCGGTCCAATGATGGCAACTTTCTGCCCTTGCATAACTTCTAAATTGACCGTACATAAAGGATGATCATAGCCAATGGTTAAATCTTTGACTTCCAATACTCGTTTTCCACCACGAACATTTGGCGTAAAACGAGCCTTAAACGTTTTTTCATCGCTTTTTGGATCTTCGATACGATCCATACGATCTAAATATTTGATTTTACTTTGCGCAAATGCTGCTTTATTCTTTTTATAACGGAACTTTTCAATCAGTTCTTCCATACGCTGAATTTCTTTTTGCTGGCGAACATAAGCACTTTTCTGCTGTTCCAAATCACTTTTTTTGGCATTGACATAATTGGTATAATTGCCTGGGTAACGACGCATGACACCATATTCAATTTCATAAACAACATCAACGACATCATCCAAAAACATACGGTCATGAGATACCAGTACAACTGCTTTAGGATAACGTTTTACATAGCCTTCCAGCCATTCAATCGTATCAATATCTAAATGGTTTGTTGGCTCATCTAACAACAATACATCAGGTTTGCTAAGCAGCAGTTTCACAAAAGCAAGTCTTGTTTTCTGACCACCGCTAAAAGTTGCTATGCTTCGTTTTAGATCTTCTTCCTGAAAACCAAATTTTGTGAAAATCGTCATTAGTTCTGAATGATAGGTATAACCTCCCATTTCTTCAAAACGCTGTTGTAGATTCGCAAAACGATTCATATTTTCTTCACTTGGATCCTCACTCATCTGTGTAGTCGCAAGCTCTAATTGTTTTCCAAGTTCTTTTACTTTATCAAATGCATGTTCTAATTCATCTTCCACAAGGGCATTCTCATTAGAAAAGGTCGTCTGTGCAAGATACCCAATGGTTAAGGCACTCTCTGCATGAATTTCTCCTTTATCCAAATGCTCTATATCCGCAATCACTTTTAACAATGTGGTTTTTCCACATCCGTTTCTTCCGACAATTGCGATTTTTTCCGTATTACGGATTTCAAATTGAATATCTTCAAAGATGACATCCGCACCGAATTGTTTTGTTCCCTTATGAATCTGATACTTCATAATCATCACCTATCTATCTCTTTATTAATTTTATCCTTCTAGCACATTAATACTTAATGCAAATGCTTTTGCACATGATTTTACTATTTTCTCTTTATTTTTCTTCCAGTTTGCGGCATCTTCCTCATTTGTGATATACGCAAAATCAAGCTCTACACCCTGCATGCCATTGGCATCTTTAAAGCTCTTGTTGGCTTCTGCACTCGTTTGTGAATATCGACCAGCAAGTGTAGCACGACCTCCACTTTCCCTTAACTGCAGGTTTAAATCATAAATCGTTTCATTATCCAAACGTCCTTGGGTCAGGCTTGTTGTGACAATTCCAGGCCAGCTAGGATTGGTATAATACAAGGAGCCAGCTTTCACTACCTTGTCTTTTTCCATATAATACATCATATTACGGGCAAGTGTAGCGCTGCTATAGGATGAATGCCAAATTTCCATACCATTGGCTTCACTTGATGGATTTGCATTGAACCGCAGGAAAAGATAATATTTTGCCTGTTTCTTATATCCTTTTGAAAGACGACCATCCTCCCCATATGTTTCAATGACCTGATCTTTACTATCCTTTGTGATTTCTACACGCAGACCATAACTTTCAAGTTCTTTTTTCATAATTACTGCCGCATCATACATTTCATCATTTTCCACCAGACCATTGGCTTCATTTCCTTTATCTGGAACATTTTGTACATCGACATTCATTCCATAAGGATCTATCAATACATCGATTTGATCATCATTTGCTTCTTTACTGGTGATATTTAAAAACATATAGTTTTGATCCATTGTGATATTCTGGTCTTTTAAAAGATCCTTATCTGCGATAATACTGACATTTTGTACCTTGCCATTTCGTTTTGCGGTAGTAAAGGTATTGCTTTCCACAGGATTGGCAAATACAACACGTTTTTTTATCATATTATCAATCACATTGACTTCATAAAATCCATCTTTGATGTTTTGTAAGACAATTTTCTGATCCACTGTATTCCCCATGGACATTGTCACTTCACTATCATCACATACATTATGCAGAACCACAGATTTACTAGCCATCGTATCTTTATGAAGTGGAGAATAGCTTTGATCAAAAAGATTTAAGGATTCTCCATAATATAGATAATCCGATACACTCATGATTTCAGCACTTTTTTTATTTAAAACAGATACCGTTTTCTCCGGTGTAAAACCACATACCGTAAAAGAGGTCTTTTTTTCTTCTTTTACTAAAAAGACAGAAACACCGGCATAAATCACAAGAGCAATCAGCAATAACAGTGGAATCAGTATTTTTAATTTTATACGGTATTTTCTTTGTCTTGGTGCATATGCCATCGTTTCGTCCTCCTTTATAATTCAATATCTTTGATATGCTTTGGTGCTTGTGCTTTCTCTGGTGGAAAACTCATATAATTTGCGCCAACCTCTGCATTCAACATATAGTCCGCATTCTTTGGAATGGGCAGTTTTGTATCTTCAAATTCCACATACTGAACAGGAAAAATACTGTCATATGGATAAGTTACCGGATGGAAAAAAGAATTAAAGGTCCATGTCAGATCATAACCAACCATTGGACTGTTTTTATTGATTTCTCCATATTTCTTCGCATTGCGTACAAAACGTTTTTTCAACAGATAAGGATTGATATGCAGGTTTTCAAAAAAGGCAATCAATACCATTAACAACCCATTGCGACATCTCCAGAAAACATCCTTTGTCTGATTTTCACTTACGTGATCAATAATAAAGACATCAATAAAAATTCCATCACTGTCTTTACATTTATTTTTCAAAAGGAAATTTGCTTCTCTACAATATGTACCTTTCAAACGAATCTTCATAGGCGGAATCAATACGTTATATTCCTTGTGTGATTCAAAACTTTGGATTACATATTTATCTCCAAGCTGATCCACAACTTTCAGGAAGCGTTCATAATCTTCTCTCATCATACCAATATCCGCATCATCATCCCATGGAATAAATCCTTTATGACGAACGGCGCCAAGAGCACTTCCTCCTGTCATCCAATAAGGAATATCATTTTTTTGACATACTTCATCTATATCCTTCAGCATCTGTAACAGTACTAATTGAAGCTGGCGTACTGTTATCTTTGTGCCGTCTTCTTTTTCTTTTAATATATATTCTTTCACATTAATCACCAGGTTATATTATAGAGGAAAATAGTCGAGTTCACAATCATTTTCATAAAATATCACAATTTTGAAAGACTTTCAGTAATTTTCCCAGGAAATATTACAAAAATCCTCCTATACGCATGGTTCTCCTTGCGTTATAATAAAGCCAAGAGGTGATGATTATGCAATTACACTATGGTTTGATATCCTGTGCCAGCATCACAGATCGTTTTCTCCATGGCATATTAGAAAACGGGGATATCATTGAAGCAATCGCATCACGAAGTTTGATAAAAGCACAAGAAAAAGCGAAACAATATGCAATACCAAAAGCATATGGATCTTATGAAGAAATATATCTGGACCCTGATGTGGATATCGTATATATTTCCAATAACAATGCGAATCATGTAAAAGAAATCAAAAAAGCTTTATCCTATAAAAAACATGTTATATGTGAAAAACCTATTGCTTTAGATCCAGAAGATGGAAAAGATCTGTTCTATTACGCCAGAAAACAAGGATGTTTCCTGATGGAAGCACAAAAAAGCTTGTTTCTGCCTGTGATGCAGGATATCTATCATATCATTAAAACAAAACAGCTGGGCGATTTACATCAAGTATCCTTATCTTCCAGTTTTCCTAATCCAACTGCCACATGGATGCATGATCCAATGCAGGGTGGTGTCGTATATGGAAGTGCCAATTATACCATTGAATTGCTGGATTATTTGATAGAGCCAAATACGATTCATGTAAGTGCATTAGGCACGAAAGAAGAAAATGGCACATGCAATCGTGTAAGTATTTCTATGATTATGGATGATGTACTCATCAACAGCACGATTTCCATGAAAGGCGACACAAAAAAACAAGCCATTTTTTATTTCACAAATGGCTATATTGAAGTTCCTTTATATTGGAAAGCACGAGAATATCGTATCATCCAGCAAGATCATATCAAGCGTATCATCTATCCATGCCGCTATGAAATGAAATATGAAGTTCTCCATATAAATGAATGTATCTCAAAGGGTTTATTAGAAAGTCCTGTAATGAGCGCACAAAGAAGCACCATTTGTTGTCAACTAGTGGACCAGATTATCAGGCAAATATAAAAGAACTGCTGAATTTCCCAATGCCAATAAGTTAAGGGTATTGACAACAATGAAAAGTGATATCTAGTGAATT
>OGXN01000870.1_pt1 | contig 34333 bp, 37 predicted proteins | sample 1576281 | NCBI WGS metagenome assembly OGXN01 (sample SAMEA3541494, study PRJEB24748) | human gut metagenome | biome: human gut; feature: human-associated habitat; material: faeces | place: China | collected 2012
ATTTCCATTAAGATTGGATGATTTTAATGAATTTTTCTGTTTTGTTCCATTCGCTGATGCATGAGGATAAAAAGTTGTGTTATTTTTCAAATAGTAATAATACTTACAGGTGAAAATAAGGATTTTTTTTAAATGAGCAAATTTCTAATATTGACTTAGAGTTCACTCAAAGTGCTATACTGAAACTAACAATGAGGAGGGTGTAAGTTATGAAAATGCGTAAGATTGAACGTTGCAATATGATAGTAAGTGAAATAGGTCTTGGATGTGAAGGGTTTCATGAAGCTGATATGGATTTATATCAATTATTAGATATTGCAGAAACAAGTGGGGTAAATTGTATAGATTTATATTCACCAGATCCTATAATGAGAAAACGATTAGGAGAAGCTTTAAAAGGTAGAAGAGAAAAATTCATCATTCAGGGACATCTATGTTCTGTATGGAAAAATAATCAATATGAACGTACCCGTAATTTAGAAGAAACCAAAGCTGGCTTTGAAGAAATGAAACAGCTTCTTCAAACCGATTATATCGATATTGGCATGATACATTATGTTGATGCAATAAAGGATTTAGAAACAGTCATTGCAAATGGGATACTTGATTATGCAAAAGTTCTAAAAGCAAATGGTGAAATCAAGGCGATTGGTATTAGCTCTCATAATCCGCAAGTGGCGTTAAAAGCAGTAGAAACCGGGGATATTGATGTATTAATGTTTAGTGTAAATCCATGCTACGACTTAATGCCGGCAAATGAAGATGTAGAAGAATTATGGAATGATGCCAATTATGATAAAGACGAATTACAGATGGACAAAGATCGTGAACGCTTATATGAAACTTGTCAAAAATTAGGTGTTGGGATTACGGTCATGAAGGCATTTGCAGGTGGAGATCTATTAGATGCTTCCTTATCACCAACAAAGGTCGCATTAACGATACCACAATGTCTGCATTATGCTTTGACAAGACCTGGTGTTGTTTCCATCATGGCAGGCAGCCACAGCATTAAAGAATTTTTAGACTGTTTGGCTTATGAGCAAGCAAGTGATGAAGAAAAAGATTACGCAAAAGCGTTTGCGCAAATGCCAAAAGTAAATTGGGAAGGGCATTGCATGTATTGTGGCCATTGTGCACCATGTCCAAAAGCCATTGATATCGCTAGTGTCACAAAATTTTTGAATCTGGCCAAAGCGCAGAAAGAATTACCTGAAACGGTAAGAGAACATTACGCAGTACTTGAACATTATGCTTCAGAATGTATCCAATGTGGTGCATGTGAAACACGTTGTCCATTTCATGTATCTATTCGTGAGAACATGAAAGAAGCTGTAAAAATATTTGGTAAATAAAAAAAATCCAGTGTTTTCAAATCGAAAGCCTGGATTTTTATGTATTATAGGCGTAATCCCTTGATATCTTTAATACGGGATAAGATGATATTACAGCTGCTACTAATGACACCAGGAAGTTTATCAATGGTATTTTGAATCAGGTCTTCCATTTCTTCATTAGAAGAAGCTACCGCATGAACATGCAGTTTATTTTTACCTGTCACACGATAAATTTGTGTGATTGTATCATTTTGATTTAATTGATGAATTACTTCAGATAATGAATCAGGAGTGGTTTCTATTTCAAAGTAACAGGAAACAGCGCCATTAATCTTGGAAGGATTGATAATGGTGGTATATTCTTCTATAATGCCACGTTGTTCTAAAGATTGAACACGCATTTTTACAGCGACACGGGAGATTCCCACCTGTTGAGCAATATCAGAATAAGACATGCGGGCATTTTTTATCAATAATTGTAAAATCTGTTGATCCAAATCATCTAAGCCATGTAGAAACATAGGGGGAACCTCCTTGAAATGTATGGTTTCATTATAAGGGAAAATATTACATAAAGCAATTAGAGAATTGACTTATGGTATCTCTATTGATACAATAATTACGAAACGAAAGATAAAAGTTTCTTTTTGTAACTTGGAGGGAATTATGAAAGGTGATTTAACACGTGGACCAATCATGAAAACAATGCTTTGTTTTGCGATTCCAATGATTTTAGGAAATCTGCTTCAACAATGCTATAATATTGCGGATACCCTGATTGTTGGGCGTTATTTAGGCTCTAATGCACTTGCGGCGGTTGGTTCTTCTTTTACTTTGATGACATTTTTAACGTCGATTTTATTAGGCTTATGTTTAGGAAGTGGAGCTGTTTTTTCTATCCGTTTTGGACAACGTGATGAAAAAGGCTTAAAGGAAGGCATGTTTGCTTCATTTATACTCATTGGAGCGTTAACGATTATTTTAAATATTTTGTCACTTTGCTTTATTGATCAAATTATCAGTTTTCTTCAGGTTCCTTTAGAATTAAGAGGGATGATGCATGATTATCTGATGGTGATTTTCTCTGGTATCGTCGCTACCTTCCTATATAATTATTTTGCTTCCTTATTACGTGCAGTAGGCAATTCCATCATTCCTTTGATTTTTCTAGCAGTATCAGCAATTTTAAATATTGTTCTGGACTTATGGTTTGTGATAGGTCTACAAAGAGGTGTGGCAGGAGCAGGTGAGGCTACTGTAATTGCTCAATATGTATCCGGTATTGGCATTGCCATATGTACATGGATAAAATATCCAAAATTACGTATCACAAAACAAGACTGTCATTTACGTCTTTCCTGTATTAAAGAAATCAGTAATTTTTCTGTATTGACCTGTGCCCAACAATCAGTTATGAATTTGGGTATCTTGATGGTACAAGGCTTGATCAATAGTTTTGGAACAACGATTATGGCAGCGTTTGCGGCAGCAGTCAAAATTGATTCATTTGCGTATATGCCAGTCCAGGATTTTGGCAATGCTTTTTCTACTTTTATCGCACAGAATTATGGCGCAAAAGAAGAAAAACGTATACAGGAAGGTTTAAAGGGCGCAATCATTGCGGCATTTGTTTTTTGTATCATCATTTCTTTAGGTGTCTTTATTTTCGCAAAAGAATTGATGATGATCTTTATTGATGGAAGTGAAACTACGATTATATCAGAAGGCGTTCGTTATTTAAGAATCGAAGGAGCATTTTATTGTGGCATTGGTTGTTTATTCTTATTGTATGGATTTTATCGAGCACTGGGAAAACCTGGAATGTCGCTGGTATTAACGATTGTTTCTTTAGGTACACGTGTATTGCTTGCTTATGTATTATCCGCAATTCCTGCGATTGGGGTAGTAGGAATCTGGTGGTCTGTGCCAATTGGATGGATTTTGGCAGATATGATTGGATTGATCTATTATAAAATTAAGAAAAAAGCCTTATTTGTATTTCAAAACGATTAACTTTATAATGTAAATGAACTCCTTGTATGATAGTATAAAAATACGTGATACAAGGAGTTTATTAGCATTTATGAAGAAAATACAAAATATTATAAAAAAACTTTACTGGCTGGGGCTGATTGGTGTGATAGGAACAGTTTTTCATGTGACATATCTAAAGCTGTTTTATCTTTTTTTCCTATTGGTATTTGTGGATATATGTATTTCTTTAGGATATCGCATGAAGTATGGCAAAATGAATGAATATGTGGCAGACTTAAAATTTCTCTGGCAGAATATCATGATTTTGATAGGGAATATTTGTATCTATATACGACATGGGTTCCATTTACCTAATGTACAAACATATTCACCAAAAGTTAGTTGTCACTTGCCATTTCAGGGAAAATGGATGGTTGTAAATGGTGGAACTGATCAGCAGCATTCACATTCATGGGGACTTGTAATGCAACGATATGCATACGATTTTTATAGGATAGAGAATGGTAAAAGTTATCAGGGGAATGGATCAAATGTTTGTGATTATTATTGTTATGATCAGCCAGTATTGGCTGTGGCAGATGGAATCGTTATAGAAATCAAAAACAAATTCGAAGATACGAAAGTTATAGGGGAATCAGAAGTTTTATGTGATGCATCAGATGTAAGAGGTAATTATATCGTCATACAACATGCCTCACATGTATTCAGTATGATTGCTCATTTGAAAAAGGACAGCTTTTGTGTGAAGGTAAATGATAAAGTAACTGCTGGACAAATAATCGCAAGGTGTGGAAACAGTGGAAACAGCAGTGAGCCACATATCCATTTTCAGATACAAGAAGGTAAAAACTTTTATTTTTCTGCTAGTCTGCCCGTTTATTTTGATGAAATCATCAATCATATCAATAGAAATGATATGCATCATATCAAAGAAGGAGATATTGTAGAAAACAGGTGAGTTTTAATTGCAGTTTCTTTTCATAAAGGGTACAATTATCGTATAAAGAAAGGAAGCGCTAACATGGAAAATATTTGCGTTGTTACAGGTGGTGGAAGCGGTATGGGTTTAGAGGCTGCTAAACTGCTGGGAAAAACAAATCATATCATTTTAGTAGGAAGAACAGTATCAAAACTAGAACAAGCTATTTCAGAATTAAAAGAGCTGGGTATTTCTGCAGAAGCATTTCCTGCAGATGCTAGCGATCGACAAGCTGTAAAAAAGCTAGCAGAATATGCATCAGAAAAAGGAAATGTAAAGACATTGATACATGCTGCTGGGGTATCACCACATATGAGTGATGGAGAAAAAATCTTTGATATCAATGCCCTAGGAACAATTCATATGGATGAAGAATTTGCAAACATCATGAAAGAGGGAAGCTGTATTTTAAATGTTTCCTCTATGTCAGCTTATATGATGCCGGCTGATAAAGCACCAAAACAGGTATACAAACTGAGTTTGTCTGATGAAGAAGCATTTAAAAATACAATGCATCAGATTATCAAGGGTGTTCCAGAGGAACAACAAAGAGAAATGGCGTATACGTTATCAAAAAACTTTGTGGTATGGTATACATCTCGTATGGCAGTTTCTTGTGGTAAAAAAGGTATTCGTGTAGTTTCTATTTCACCAGGCACATTCCGTACACCTATGGGAGAAATAGAAGGTGAAGAAGCAGCAGCATTTGCGAAACGTGGTGCACTAGGAAGACTTGGAGAACCAGAAGAAATTGCAAAGATGATGGCATTTATGGTCAGTGAGGAATGTTCATATTTAACAGGAGTGGATATCCTGTATGATGGTGGTTCTGTGGCAGCTTTACAGGCAATGATGGAAGATAAAGCGTAAATAAATAAAGGGTCAGGCATTTTTTTACTTGACCCTTTCTAATGAATATCAGTATAATAAAACCTAGATTAGGGGTGGTGCTATGTTACTACAAGACAAAATGCGACATACGAAATTTTCAACAAGTGAACAGATTGTAGTAGACTTTATGTTAGACCAACAAGAACATCTAAAAGATTATTCTACGACGATGATTGCACAGGAAACATATACCTCACCATCAATTCTGGTAAGAATATCAAAAAAACTGGGATTTTCAGGTTATTCAGAGTTTAAAAAATGTTTCCTAGAAGAAGTACATTATCTTATGAAGGATTTTAAAGAAATAGATGCGAATATGCCATTTTCAAAAGATGATACATATTTACAATTAGCAAGTAAACTGGTTGCTTTGAAAAAAGAAAGTTTAGATGATACTTTTTCTTTATTGCATTATGAAGATATACAAAAAGCCATTCACTTGATGAAGAAAGCTTCTATCATAAAGGTATTTGCTATATCCAACATGACATTTCTTGCGGAGGAGTTCGTATTTAAAATGCGTCATATAGGTAAAGAAACCCAGACCTATTCTTTATCTAATATGATATATCAAGAAGCTGTTTTATCAACTCCTTCTGATTGTGCAATTTGTATTTCTTATTCAGGCGAATCTGGAGAATTATTAACAACTGTTAACCATTTAAAGCATAATCAGGTTCCTGTAATCGCCATTACAAGTATAGGACAAAATACTCTTACAAAACTTGCGGATGTGACTCTGTATACGACCACAAGAGAAAAAGCTTATTCTAAAATTGGTGGTTTTTCTTCTATTACGTCAATATCATTATTATTGGATACTCTTTATGCTTGTTACTTCCAAAGTGATTATTACTATCATTATGCTTATAAATTAAAACTGGCACAGCAAACAGAGCAGCGCCAGATTGAAAACGATATTGTTAAGGAAGGCTAATAAAGCCTTTTTTAATATAACTCTCCATACAGATGCGAATTGTATCTTCAATAGAATATTGTGGAGAATAATCCATCAGTTTTTTTGCATTCTCGATGCTATAGTAACCACTTCTTGCGATATGATAATAGGTATGGTCTATCTCATCTTGTCTGTTGACATAGGAGCACCATTGATTCCATGGCAAAAATTGAATATCTTCTTTCTGATGGAAAAATTCATACAACAATGAAGCATATCCATACAGAGTGATAGAATGATCACTTACAGCATGAAAGCTTTGTCCCAGTACCCGTTCTATCTATTGGCAAGCTTTGCTGAACATGTGCTCTACATCATCCGCATGTACATGATGCAAGGTTTCCATGCCCCAATTAGGAAGATATATGGTTTTTCCATGTGCTACTTTTTCAATCACATCTGTATTGGTATTTCCATAAGGATTAATAATGAGCCATCCAGGACCGGATATTTGTCCAGGCATAATGATCGTAGCAGGAAAACCATTATTTTGAAATTCCTGTTTTAAATATAGTTCACTTTGATATTTCTGTATACCATAATCATCTAATGGAAATTTTTCATCATTTGGATCAGCAGGCAGATGTTTTGCTCTTCCATGTGCCCATATAGATGAACAAAAAATATACTGGGTGAATGGAATACTTTTTAAAGCGGCGACAATTTGCTTTGTATCATTCAGATGAAAATTAATCAAATCGATTACAATATCAGGATGCATATCTGCAATCTTTTTTGCGAATAAGGGATCTTTTTTGCGATCCATAGAAATATGCTGTACCTGTTTCCATGCATGATGTTGATGGTATGGTTGTGATAATCCTCTAGATATCGCAATCACCTCATAGCCTTCCTTAACAAGGCGTGGAATCAAATAGGTGCCAATATGTCCATAAGCACCAATAACAATCACTTTCATAAAAATTCCTCCTTTTTAATCGACTACAGATTATCACGATTTCAAATAAGAAAAAACAGGGAATCGATATCTTAGAAAAGCTTTTCCAAAATCACCATGTCCTATGCATGATATTTGAGAAAGCTTTTTTACTATTCCTATTAGGCATGGCAAATCATGTAATATAAGTATTTGTTTTTTACAAGCACTAAATTTAAAATGTAATTAGAAAAGGAGGCTGATTAATTGAAAGGTATAAAATTTCTACTAATCACAGTAATCTGCTTATTTACGGTCAGTGCATGTAAAGAAAAGCAGACTGCCAATCAAAAAACAATGTCACAAAAGGAGAAAACAACCATGAAAATACAAGTAGAAAACAATCAGACAACTATCCTATATAAGTTAAATGAAAGTGATGGGGCAAAACAGTTATATGAGCAACTGCCATTGAAGGTGAAAATAGAAAATTTCAATACCAATGAAAAAATATTCTATCCACCTAAAAAACTGGATACGAAGAATACACCCATGGCAAATGCGAAAGCAGGTACTCTTGCCTATTATGCACCATGGGGTAATATTGTTATGTTTTATGGAGATTTTGGAAAAGGACAAGGTTTATATGAATTAGGAAACGTCATATCTGGTAAAAACGATATACAAAATTTAAAAGGAACCATCACGATAGCTAAATTGGATCAATAAAGTAATACAGCTTTCATGATTTAGAAACAATTATATGAATACAACAGGAGGAACGAAAACATGATGAATTTTATATTTGACAACCCAACAAAACTGCTTTTTGGAAGCGACAAAATAAAAGAACTGCATACACAGGCACTACCTGGCAAGAAAGCATTATTATTGATATCTAATGGGAAATCTACGCGTGCAAATGGATATTTAGACCGTGTGATGGAACAATTAGAAATGGCAAATGTGGAAGCTGTGATTTTTGATAAAGTCATGGAGAATCCACTGAAAGAAATGGTTATGGAGGGAGCAGCTTTTGCGAAAGAAAATTATTGTGATTTTATTGTGGCACTTGGTGGTGGTGCAGTGTTAGATTCTTCGATTGCGATATCTGCGATGGCTACCAATCCTGGTGATTTATGGGATTATGTACAGGGTGGAACTGGAAATGGGCAGCCTTTACAGGCGAAAGGATTACCAGTTGTTACGATTGCGACAACATCAGGCACAGGCTCTGAAATCAATTGCTGGGGTGTAATTTCTAATCCCGAAACAAATGAAAAAATCGGTTTTGGCGATCCTTCCTTAACACCAGTATTATCTATTGTAGATCCCAAGCTTATGTTGAGCGTACCTGCAAAATACACTGCTTATCAGGGTTTTGATGCATTATTTCACAATACTGAAGTCATGATTAGTAATGGTGTGAATGTATTAAGTGAAACATTAGCTTTATCGGCAATTGAACATATTGCCACATATCTTCCTAAAGCTGTGAAAAATGGTTTAGATTTAGAGGCAAGAGAACATGTAGCTTATGGCAGTACGATTGCGGGTATGACCATGCAGTTGACAAGTACGACCGCAAAGCATGCCATGGAGCATTCTATGAGTGCTTATCATCACAATTTGCCTCATGGTGCTGGATTGATCATGATTTCAAAAGCATTTTACGAATTTTTCATTGAGCATCATGCATGTGATGCACAGTTCATTAAAATGGCAAAAGCTATGGGAATCAAAAACGCAGATAAACCAGAAGATTTCATTACCGCACTTATGGATTTACAAAAAGCATGTGGTGTGGATCAGTTAAAAATGAGTGATTATGGTTTCCATATAGAAGAATGTATGACATTAGCCAAAGGGGCACGTTCTATGCAGGGAGGGTTATTTCTGGCAAATCCTTGTGAAATGAGTGATGAAGATTGTGCTGAAATTTTTAGAAAATCTTATCGATAGCAAAGGACTCTGTGAATATTCACAGAGTTTTTTGAGAAATTATTTATAAGCTTGGTATGAATTGTATTGGTATAGAATTTAGTATATTTATTTTGTAGCGAAACAAATATAGTATGCATAAATGTGTATATGATGGATTGACATGCATATAAATGCGTATTATAATATAGATGTGAAGGGAGGTCATGTAATGCCAATGACTTCAAAGCAGATGATCAAACTGCTTAAACAAAACGGTTTTATTGAGATAAGACAGGCTGGCTCGCATAAAATTATGAATAACCCTGTAACCAATAAAAGCGTTGTTGTCCCTTTCCATGCAAAAGATTTACCAAAAGGCACTGAAAGGAATATTCTAAAACAGGCAGGACTGTTATAGTCCGCCTGCATTAGGATTATTTCGAGATAAACTAAAAGGAGGAAATGATATGAAAGCGATGTATCCAGCTTTATTCGAAAAGGAAGATAATTGCTATAATGTTACGTTTCCAGATTTGCCAGAAGCTATTACATGTGGAGACACATTAGAACAGGCGATTGAGATGGCCAAAGAGTGTTTAGGTCTTTGTTTAGATGTGAGAAGAGCAAACAAAGAAGAAATGCCTATTATGAGTGATCCATCTACAATTAAATGTGCAAACAGTTTTTTTGTTATGATGATTGAATACGATTCAATTGAATTCAACAAACGATATAACAAAAAAGCAATAAGGAAAAACGTCACGATACCGGCATGGTTAAATGAATTAGCCGAAGAGAAAAATGTCAACTTTTCAAACGTATTACAAAACGCATTAATTAAGAAACTGAATATCTGAGATAACATATATTCAGACAGCACCTAATTGGTGCTTTTCTTTTAGAAAAAGAAATTGAAAAGAATCAGAATATTGTATTATAATGAAACAGAATTTAGATGAGGTGAAATATATGGAATTAACAATGTTAGGAACGGGCAATGCCATGGTTACAGAATGCTATAATACGTGTTTTGTATTAAGTGAAAACAAGGAATGTTTTTTAGTGGATGCAGGTGGAGGAAATACGATTTTACATCAGCTGAAACATGCTGGTATTGACTGGATGAAGATAAAAAATATCTTTGTGACCCATAAACATGTAGATCATATCATGGGAGTTGTCTGGATGATACGTAAAATCACAACTGCTATGCATAAAGGAGTTTATGAAGGAGAAGTCAATATTTATGCACATGATGAAGTCATTAAAATTCTACAGACGATGTGTGAAATGTTGTTACAGAAAAAGGAAACGGCATGGATTGGTAAAGGTGTGCATTTTGTGGAAGTAAAAGATGGTGAAAAGCGCAATGTGATGGGACATGACATCCAGTTTTTTGATATCCATTCCACGAAAGCAAAACAGTTTGGATTTACCATGTGGTATGATAATAAGAAACTTACTTGTTGTGGAGATGAACCATATAATGAATATGAGAAAACATATGTAGAAAACAGTACGTGGCTGCTTCATGAAGCATTTTGTTTGTATCGTGATAGAGAACAATTTCAACCATATGAAAAACATCATTCTACAGTAAAAGATGCGTGTGAATTAGCACAGGCCTTACATGTGAAAAATCTTGTGCTTTATCATACAGAAGATCAAAATATCAAAGAAAGAAAAGCATTATACACCAAAGAAGGCAGAGAATACTTCCATGGCAATCTGTTTGTGCCAGAAGATTTAGAATGTATCAAGTTATAGGGCAGTAAAATTACTGCCTTTTTACATACATATGATTGGCTTTCTGTTATGCAAATAGTATATACTTATGGTAGAGTCGTGATGATTCACGTTACACCAAATATAAGGGGGTAATAAACATGCTGAAGCTTGATAAAATCAGAAAAACATATAAAACCGGAAACTTTGAACAAACAGCATTGGATGATGTTTCTATTTGTTTTCGTAACAATGAATTTGCGGCAATCTTAGGTCCTTCTGGTTCTGGGAAAACCACAATGTTAAATATCATAGGAGGATTAGATCATTATGATTCTGGCGATCTGATGATTGATGGGATATCCACAAAGAAGTATACCTCCAAAGATTGGGATACGTATCGTAATAATCGGATTGGCTTTGTATTTCAAAGTTATAATCTGATTCCCCATCAAAGCATTCTGGCAAATGTTGAACTTGCTTTGACTTTAAGTGGGATACCTGCGACACAACGTAAAGAGCGGGCAATGAAAGCGTTAGAGGAAGTTGGATTGTTGGAACATATTCATAAAAAACCAAACCAGCTGAGTGGTGGACAAATGCAGCGTGTTGCTATTGCCAGAGCACTTGTCAATAATCCTGAAATCGTATTGGCAGATGAACCAACAGGTGCCTTAGATACAAAAACCAGTGTACAGGTCATGGAGCTGTTAATGAATATTGCGAAAGATCGATTGGTCATTATGGTAACGCACAATCCAGAACTTGCACATCAATACGCTAATCGTATCGTACAGTTAAAGGATGGAAGCATCATTTCTGATTCTCATCCCATAAAGGAAGAGGCAGCACCTGCACCTGTGAAAAGGAATATTCGTAAAGCAAAGATGTCCTTGCGCACAGCGGTTGCACTTTCTTTTAGTAATCTGATGACAAAGAAAGCTCGTACATTTGTGACCGCATTGGCTGGATCTATTGGTATTATTGGAATAGCGGCTATCTTATCACTTGCCAATGGTATCAATCAGTATATTGAAAATGTAGAACGAGAAACTTTAAGTTTATATCCTTTATCCATCCAGCGCTCAGGCATTGATATCTCAAAAATGCTGAGTGAACCAACGGGGAAACCACAAACATCCACAAATAAAGAAGATGATAAAAACGTCAGTGAGATCAGTATGATCAAAAATATGTTTTCATATCAAAGCCAAAACGATACTGCCGCTTTAAAGACATATTTAGAAAAACATAAAACAGAAATTGATCCTTATGTGAATACGATTCAATATATGTATCATATTACGCCTCAGATTTATTTAACTGATACTTCAAAATCCATTGAACAGGTCAACCCGGATACTTTGTTTCAAACAGGCAATGATACCTCCCAGGGAATGAGTTCTTTGATGGGCGGTTTTGGGACAATGAGTGCTTTTCATGAATTGCCGCAGGAATCAAAAATGTATGAGAATCAATATGATGTGATGGAAGGCAGATGGGCAAAAAACTATGATGAAATGGTGCTTGTGCTGTCCTCAAATGGAAAGGTATCTGATTATGTATTATACTCTATGGGCATAAATGATCGAGAGAAATTGCGAAAATTAATGGAAGATACAGAGAATGGAAAACCAGCCGTTATGGATGAAAAAGACAGTGATGTAAAATATGCTTATGATACCTTGATGGCACCTAAGTTTCGAGTGATTGATCCAGCGGATCGTTATGTATATGATGAAACGCATCAGATATGGAAAGATCAGTCGAAAGATCAAAGTTATATGAAAAAGCTGATAAAAAATGGTATAGAATTAAAAATCGTTGGTATCGTAAAACCAAAATCTGATTCTGCAATCACTTCCTTATCCAGCGGATTGAATTATTCTTCGCAATTGACAAAGCATCTGATGGATGCGGCGATGGATAAACCAATCGTAAAACAACAGCTACAACAGCCGAATATCAATGTATTTACAGGAAAATCTTTTCAGGATGAAAATAATGATCAGCGTAACAAACTGAAGTTTTCTGATTTGATTTCAATAGATGAGAATAAGTTAAAGAATGCATTTGGCATGGATACCTCACAAATTAATCTTAATACAACAATACCATTTGATCAGTTTTCATTAGATATCCCACTAGATGCTTTACCTAAACCGGATATGCATGTACAGGATATTATGACATCCATTGCCAATCAGGTACATGTGCCAGTAGAACAGTTATCACCAATCATGATGTCACTTTATCAGGATTTTATGAGTGAAGAAATCAAGCAGGGTGTAAGTGATCCTACCCAGATAGTACTTGATCTTCAAACGTATTTATCAAAGCCTTAAATACAGGAAAATCTTATGAAACAGATTCAGGGAGTTGTGGATCCAACCCAGATATCAAGTCAAATAAGTGAAGCAATCAATACCCAATTAACGAGTGTGATGCAGACATATGTCAAAGAGGTTAGTACGATTTTACAGGATCAGATAAAAACCCAGTCACAACAGCTGATGAGTCAGATGATGGCACAGCTGCCTGATCAGTTAAGAAACAGTATCCATATCGATACCAGTGCTTTTCAAGAAGCTTTCTCTTTGAATATGAGTGAAGAAGAATTAACGAATCTAATGAATTCGCTTATGAATCCTGTGACTTCCACGTATGAACGCAATATGAATCTTTTGGGATATGCCGATGTCCATACACCATCACAGATCAATATCTATCCATTGAATTTCCAGTCTAAACAAAATATTTTAGATTTTTTAGATCAGTATAATGCAGGTCTTGAAAAAAAGGGGAAAGAAATGATTCACTATAATGATCTGGTGGGCACCATGATGACATCTGTGACCGATATCGTTAATACCATCAGTGCGGCATTAATTGCCTTTGTGGCCATTTCTTTAGTGGTATCTTCCATTATGATTGGCGTAATCACATATATTTCTGTGATTGAACGTAAAAAAGAAATCGGAATATTAAGGGCACTGGGTGCCAGTAAGCATAATATTCGCAGTGTATTTAATGCGGAAACATTGATTGTAGGCTTTGTGGCTGGAATGCTGGGAGTATTGGTTACCGCACTGTTATGTATTCCTGCCAATATCTTTGTGGAAGCGAAGTTTGAAATTGAAAATATTGCACAGTTACCGATCGATGGGGCAGTGATTCTGGTCATTATCAGTATGTTGTTGACATATATTGCAGGCTTATTTCCTGCATCTGCGGCCGCAAGAAAAGATCCAGTGGAAGCTTTACGAAGTGAATAAGCTATGTAAGAAGCATAACCTTTGCTATGCTTCTTTTTTATATCAGTGATTCATAAACTTCATAAATGGTATTCCATGTGCTTTCCCCCACAAGACCATCCTGTACCAGACCAAATTCTCTTTGAAAAGCCCGTACAGAACGTTCCAGTCCAGCACCAAAACGAGAATCAACCGTCACAGCTGGAATAGATTCATATTCTTCTGCGACAATGGATAAGAAATATTGTAACTGTTGTACCTCAATACCAACATCCCCACGCCGCAAAACTTTACCCGTCCATAAACCTGTAAAATATCCCTCTAAACGTCCTAAGCTGCCTAATTCCGCAAGCTTTCTAACGGCTACATAAATTCTTGAAAGCATATTCCAAGTAGAGCGTCCTACCACCCCATCCACCAATAGATTAAACTGTCGTTGAAAGGTTTCAACTGCACTTTCTGTGACACTGCCAAAAATCCCATCTGGTGGATATATTAACGGAATATTAGGATAGTTCACCGCAATTCCATTGAGTAATTCCTGAATGATGAATACAGGCTGTCCAAAAGATCCGATTTCTAAAGGATAGCCAGGATAAGATGATGTGATTGGTTGTACATTATCACTTTCTCGCAATAAGATCGTATCCCCATAATAATAGCGAACGATACGCATAGAATCATAGCCACGATTAGCAAGATCCAAGGTACCCCATTGTTTTAAGCCAGGACAAGTTGCTATTTTTCCATCACAATATTCCGCATAATATGGTTCACGATAGAAAGGGCGCTGTAAGTATTGACCAATGACTTCATCCACGATTCTGGAAACACTGTCAAATATATTTCTGCCTTTCACAAATGCCTGATCAAAAGCCGTTGAATTGGTAATATCAAAGTTATATCCACGAGAGCGATACCATTCGGTATATACCCGGTTTAATACAAGTGACATCTGACACCAGATATTCGCACGCAGAGCTTCATAAGGCCATGTTGGATAAATTTCTGAAGATGCGACATTTTTCAGATAGTAAATAAAATCTACTGTCAGATTTTCCGCAGGAGAGGAAGGTCTGCCTAAATGAACGGTAATACTTGTGGGTATGATGATTTCCTCAAGCATTGAAATTCACCTGTGCAAGCCACATCTTATGATCTTCTAATATACGTATATTACGGCGCTGATAATCCTGCATGGATGGTTGAAGCTCTACATGCAGTGTTGACCCGTTTTCAGGAAATACCTGAACATTGCGGGTTTCCTCAATGTCAAAGGTTTCTTTAATAACCTCCACATGGTATTGTTCATAAGGGCGCTCATTGCTTTGCATCATGGATAATGAAATATCTGGTGCATCTAAAGCGATATCCTCAGTTCTGCCATCCGCTCCTGTCGTTGTTTGATAAATCATATTTTCGGCTTTCATATCTGTATGATAAATATTGACTTGTGCATCATTTACTGGTTGTTGATCTGTGTTATACGCTTCAATGCGTAAATATCCTGTAGCGATATCTACCACCTCCACTTTAGACTATGTAAGGAATGGTATCTGCCATAGTCAATTGTCTAAAATCATGAAATCTTATATAAGAAAAGCAGGTACTCTTCGCACCTGCACATCTATTTGTTGTTTTGTTTTTGATAATCAATACCCCAGTTCCACATAGCATCCAAAATCGGTTTTAAGCTTCTGCCTTGTTCACTCAGCGTATATTCTACTCTTGGTGGAACTTCTGGATACACAGTTCTAATCAATAGGCCATCTGCTTCCATAGCGCGAAGATTACTGGTTAATACTTTCTGGGAGATGCTTCCAATGGATGCTTTTAATTCATTATAACGCATTGTTTTTTCCATAAGATCACGTAAAATCAATACTTTCCATTTATTACTGATCAACAGCAGCGTTGTTTCTACAGGACAAGCGGGCAATTCTTTATTCATCATGATTCCTCCAATAGTATCTTTTTGGTTCCTATAGCACTTTCATGTACCTACTTCACAAAGGGACCTATGTAGACTATTATAATGATGCGGATGATAAAACGCAAGTATTTATATAAAGGAGATGTAAGATCATGAATGAAGTAGTAAAATTTTTGAATGACAATCCAGTCCAATATCTGGCAACAGTTGGAAGAGATGGAAAAGCAAAATGTCGTCCTTTTATGTTTTGTTTTGAAAAGGATGGAAAGCTGTGGTTTTGTACAAATAATACAAAGGATGTCTATCAAGATATGCAGGCAAATCCCAATGTTGAAGTCAGTGTAGCAAGTGCAGAGTATGCATGGATTAGATTACATGGGGAAGTGGTTTTTGAGGATAACAAAGAAGTCAAACAACTGTGTATGAACAACCCTATCGTCAAGGGACAATATGAAACTGCGGATAATCCAATCTTTGTGGTATTCTATCTGAAGAATGCAGAAGCAGTTATTGCGGATTTTAGTGGACAGCCACCTAAGACATATCGGGTATAAGTAACTATTGAAAAGCAGTTTGAATGAAAACTGCTTTTTCCTTGCATATAATCTATGGTATCATAAAAGAAAGAAGGAGGTCTTTATGATGAATTATCAAAAAATTCTGGTAGAAAATATTCATTCCACAGCAATCGCAACCGTTGATGCAGAAGGAAAACCAGTAAATCGTATCATTGATATGATGTTGGAGAAAGATGGAAAACTGTATTTTTTAACCGCAAAAGGAAAAGCATTTTATGATCAACTAATGGCACAGGCATATGTATCCATAGTAGGGGTAAAAAATCAGGCATCCATTTCCTTACATGGAAATATACGAAATATTGGAAAACAATATCTGGATGAAATCTTTGAAAAAAATCCATATATGAAACAAATCTATCCAGATGATCGCAGAGAACCTTTGGAAGTCTTTGAAATCTATGAAGGAGAAGGGGAATACTTTGATATTTCTGTAACACCGATTGTTCGTGAAAGCTTTACAATCGGAGAAGTAAAGGCATCCAATCATGGCTATATCATTCATGATACCTGCATCGGTTGTGGAAAATGTATAGATGTATGCCCTCAAAACTGTATTGAAGAAGGTGTTCCTTATCGAATCATTGAGCGTCATTGTGTGCATTGTGGTGCCTGTATGCAGGTATGCCCGCAACATGCTATAGAAAAGAGCAATGTATGATGGAGGAATTATTAGATCAGCTGCTTCAATATCTGTTAAGTGAAAAAGAGGAATATCAGGGAATACAGCTTCCTGACAGTTTTGATGAAAAATTCAGATTATATCGTTCTTTGGTAAATGTAAGATTGCCAAAACCCATAGATCCTGCTTATTTAAAAATTCAAAATGAATTTCTGCATGAATACAGTCTGCGTAAAGGAATCATTACCCTAAAGGATATGGAAAAATTAGATACCCATATATACCTATACAAAGGGGATATTACACGATTACAGGTAGATGCGATCGTTAATGCCGCTAACGCACAGATGCTGGGATGTTTTGTGCCGTGTCATGGCTGTATCGATAATGCGATTCATACATTTGCGGGGATTAAATTACGTGAGGAATGTGCCAATATCATGCGTATACAAGGACATGATGAACCATGTGGCAGCGCCAAAATTACCAAGGCATATCAACTTCCCAGTAAATATATCCTTCATACAGTAGGACCGATTGTTTATGGCAAGCTGACAATGGAACACAAAGAGCAATTGGCTTCATGTTATCGTTCAGTTTTACAACTTGCATATGATCGACATTTAAGAAGTGTAGCATTTTGTTGTATTTCCACAGGAGAATTCCACTTTCCAAATGAAGAAGCAGCACGTATTGCTGTGGCAGTTGTGAAAACATTCTTAAAGACACACGAAATGGAGGTGATTTTCAATGTTTTCAAACAAGAAGATGAAACCATCTATCATAGATTACTCACTTCAACAAAAGACGATGAACAGCTGGATTCATCAAGCTGACGCTATCATCATTGGGGCAGGGGCAGGGCTCTCCACAGCTGCTGGATTAACTTATGATGGTGAAGTATTTCATGAACATTTCTCAGATTTTATCGAGAAATATCACTTTACAGATATGTATTCTGCTGGGTTTTATCCCTTTGCCTCTTTGGAAGAATATTGGGGGTATTGGAGTCGTCACATTTATTATAACCGTTATGAAACACATACCAATTCGACTTATGATGATTTGTTTCAACTTGTAAAAGATAAAGATTACTTTGTGATTACCACCAATGTAGATCATCAGTTTCAATTACATGGATTTGATAAACAGCGTTTATTTTATACCCAGGGGGATTATGGACTGTTTCAATGCTCCATGCGCTGCCATGAAAAAACATATGATAATGAAAGAGCCATTAGAGCAATGATCCATGCACAAAAGGATATGAAAATTCCAAGCGATTTAATACCTTACTGTCCAATATGTGGTGCACCGATGAGTGTCAATTTACGTTGTGATCATCGCTTTGTGGAAGATGAAGGATGGCATAATGCCAAAGAGCGGTATGAAAAGTTTCTAAAGGAGCATAAGCAAAAACGGCTGGTATTATTAGAACTGGGAGTAGGAAATAATACACCAGGAATCATTAAGTTTCCATTCTGGCAGTTATGCTATGAAGGGACAAGGTGTGGATATATCAGTATATCTTTGGATGTACAGCGTATCCCTGATGAAATTCAATCAAAATCAATCATCATAAAAAAAGATATACATGAAGTACTGCTGGACTTAAAAAACACCAGCATGCCTACAAAGCATACTGAGAGATAGAAGATAAGTATTAGACAAAATGTTCCTGTTTGATTATCATGGAAGTAGTGATAAAGGAGCAGTAGAGATGAATAGAAAAGAAGTACAGGCATGGTTTCCTTTGCGTGATGAAGAACTACAAAGTTTTGAACAGGCAGGATTATATGATCATCCAAAAGCTGAAAACGGTTTGATGGAATATGATGATAAAGATATAAAACGGTTAAGTCTGCTTGTGACATTAACACAAATCGGGATGAATATGGAGGATATCAAAACATATATTGGTTATGAGCGTTGCGATATAGATCAAAAAAGTAAAAAAGTATTATTACTGAAGAAACATCGTCAGGCATTGTTAGAGAAGCTACATGACCAACAAAAATGTATCGATTGTCTGGATATGTTATTATATGATCTACAAGGCTGCTGCTGTAAAAGGTAGCAGTTTTTTTACATTCTTCTATGCTTTTTATGTATTGGAATTCATGCAATATGAGTATTAGACATATGAAAAAGATGCCTGTAGAGGAATGGGAATATCTGGTAGATCTTTTGATGATGGAACTGGATGAACAGCTGCCATATCCAAATATATAACAAAAGCTGTCAATGACAGCCTTTTTAAATATTAATACGAAGAAGAGTTTATCGCAAATGTATGATAAACCATGTCCTGATGGATATCTGGCTGATCTATAGGATCTAAAACAAATTCTATGGTTGGCTCAAAAATATCATTTCGTAAAGTTTCACCACCAAGAATGGAAATACGATACCAGCCATTTGCTAATGATATGATTGGTTTTTGATATAGTTTTTGTTGCGTCATATAATGTTTTACAGCATCCATTGTAAAATGATGTAAAATATGCCATGTAAATAATACAAGGGTTTGATGTTCTACTTTTATATAATAATTTTGATAATGAAATTGTAGACGATGCTCTTTTTGAAGAAGTGTTGGTTGGTTTTCTTCAATATCAAATATAATGGTATATGGATAATTTCTAATACCTTCCATAGGAAGTACAAGGCCATCTTCTATAGCCTGATCGATGCTGTTATTTGATGTAAACTCTGTTGCTAAATCATCCATCAAGCATTGATTTTGTTTCCATTCACATAATGCTTCCATATCACCAAGAAAAAAGTAATTCACAAGATCATTCAGCACTTCAGTAAATATATATTTCATAAATAATCCTCCTAGACTGTTTCATTTTCTTCATTAACCTCTTTTTGAAGCTCTTTTAGAAAATATTCACTTGCTTTAGAAAACACCTGATATTTCTTCCATACAAAAGCCAGACCAACTTCCAACTTTGGCTGTAATGGTCGAAAACATAAAGGAGAATCTCCAGTGGTATTGATCAGCCCTTCTAAAGACAACGCATATCCAGCACCATCTTCCACCATTAAAGAGGCATTATAGATTAGATTATAAGAAGCAATCAGGGATAATTTATCATAATCTTTCTTCATCCATCCGGAGATGATATTATTTACCATCCGCTGAGCAGAGTAGATGATAGGCTGTCCTATCAAATCATCTGGTGTTATATATGCATTCTTTGCTAAGGGGCTGTCTTTTCGCATCAATACACCCCAAACATCTTTTGTGGGAAGTTTGATAAAATCATATTTTGTCATGTTTGCAGGTTCTATCAAAACACCAAAATCTAATAATCCTTTATCTAAACGATCACCGACATCTTCGGCATTTCCACTATATAAATGAAAACGAACCATAGGGTATTGTGCCTGCATACGCTGTATGGCTTTTGTTATAAAACGCATGCCTTGTGTTTCACCACCGCCGATATAAATATCTGCATTTAATTCATTATCGACAGCACTCATTTCTAATTGTGTTTTTTCTACTAGGGAACTGATTTCTTCTGCACGTTTTCTAAGCAGCATGCCTTCCTCTGTTAAGGTAATCTTGCGGTTTCCACGTACAAACAATTGTTTCCCAAATTCATCTTCTAATTCTTTAATCTGTCTGGACAAGGTTGGCTGCGTGATATGTAAAGCTTCTGCGGCAGCGGAGATGCTTTCTTCTCTAGCGATTGCCAAGAAGTATTGTAAAACACGAAATTCCATAAGCTATACCACCTTTCTTCTGCTTTTATTATAATGAATTTATCTATGCTTTTCAAGTATGGCAATATATTTGATATAGGTATTTGCTATTTTATGACAGTGACAATAAAATATAAATGTAAAGAAAGAGAGGTAATTTACATGAAAAAAATATGTGTGATATCTACCAGTTATCGCAAGCAGGGAAACTCTGATCTGCTGGCTGATGAATTTATAAAAGGTGCTTTAGAAAAAGGTCATGAAGTGGAAAAGATATATCTGTCAAATCAAACAATCAATTTTTGCCGTGGCTGTCTGCATTGTCAAACAAGTGGAACCTGTATCATCAAAGATGATATTTCTGAGATTCTGGAAAAGATGAAAACAAGTGATGTGCTTGTGTTTGCCACACCGATTTATTTCTATGAAATGAGTGGACAGATGAAAACGTTGTTGGATCGTAGTAATCCATTATATGCTAGTGATTATCAATTCCGTGATATCTATTTAATTGCAACGGCTGCAGATGATGATATTACCTGTATGAATCGTTGTATCGAAGGATTAAACGGCTGGATAACATGTTTTGAACATGCACAGTTAAAAGGTGTGATGAAAGGTGTTGATGTTGATGGCTTTGGTGAAGTAAAAAGTAAAACAGGGCTTCTATCACTTGCATATAACATGGGGAAACAAGTATAAAAAGGAGGGATTCATTTGAAAAAATTACAATTATGGTTATTGGCATTTGGTGTATTTGGGATTATCAATACAGAGATGGGTATTATTGGCATCCTGCCAAATCTGGCAAAGTATTATCACATCTCACTTACGGATGCAGGATTATTCGTATCCCTGTTTGCACTTGCTGTAGCAATATCAGGACCAATAATGCCGCTTCTATGTTCTGGCATGAAAAGGAAAAAAGCATTGTTGATGGTACTTTCTATATTTGCAGTATGTAATCTTATTTCCATTATCACAAGCAATTTTATGATTGCATTATGTGCAAGAGTGTTGCCAGCATTCTTTCATCCGGTATTTATCTCCTTTGCTTTATCCATGGCATCAGCCTCTGTGGAAGAAAAAGCAGCACCTAAAGCAGTATCGAAGGTCATGTTAGGAGTAAGTGGAGGCATGGTTATAGGTGTACCTATTGTAAATATGATAGCGGATATAACGGATTTACGTATGGCAATGTTGTTTTTTGCACTCGCCAATATTGTTTCATTACTTATGTGTTCTGTCTTTTTACCAGCGGATGATAAACAAGAAAAAATCAGCTATGGTAAGCAGCTGACAATATTGAAACGCAAAAATGTATGGTTATCTATCTTTGGTGTTATCTGTTTAAATGGATCTATATTTGGTGTATATAGCTATATTTCAGAATATCTGATACAAATATCTGGCTTTTCTTCTCATATGGTATCCATGATCTTATTAATCTATGGGCTTGCGAATATGGTAGGTAATACCTTAGGTGGAAAATGGCTAAGTGAAACACCGCTACGCTTATTCAGGGTATTTCCCATCGCCCTTATATTCTTATATATGATGCAATATGTATTAGGTTCTATTTCATGGATATGTGCAGGATTAATGCTTGTATGGGGAATACTTGCAGGATGTGGAGGAATGATGAATCAGTATTGGATCACCAAAGCATGTGATGATGCACCTGCCTTTGGCAATGGTTTATTTCTGTCAGCGACCAATCTTGGTACTACAATTGCGACCAGTGTATGTGGAATGATGATTAACACATCCATTCCTTCCATCTTTTTGGGAGGTATGATCTTTATATGTATTGCTTTGGCAGTTTTCATCTACCAATATGGAAGTCAAATGGTGAATAAAAAAATCATGATGATGGAGGAATCGTAATGAAAAAAATAAAATATATTATTCTTTGTATCTGTATGCTTACGTTTATAAGTGCTTGTGCATCAGATACACCTGATACACAAACAGATACCCAAAAGAAAACAACACAAACAAATACAACATTAGATTTAAAAAATCAAAAAGTTTTGATTGCATATTTTACACGTGCAGAAAATATACCACTACAAGGAAATGAAGATGCCACAACTTCTGCAAGCCTAGTGAAAAAAGATGGTGAAATCGTAGGGAATACAGGTTATGTGGCACATGTGATTCATGATGTGACGAAAGGAACACTGTTTCCCATCAAACTGGATGAACCATACTCTGCGGATTATGATATTTTAGAAGATTTAGCAAAACAACAAGGAGAAGAAAATGCCCGTCCAAAAGTTTCTACGATCATTGAAAATATCAATGATTATGATATCATCTTTTTAGGATATCCAAACTGGTGGTATGATATGCCAATGGGTGTTTATAGTTTCCTTGAACAAGTTGATCTGTCAGATAAAACAATCATCCCGTTTGTGACACATGGTGGTTCAGGCTTTTCAGACACAATCGATACTTTAAAAACAATGTTCCCAGATGCAAACATACAAAATGAATTTGAGATTTATCAGCACGATGTCATAGAAAAGGAAGATGATATCATCACATGGCTAAACAGTCTTTGATTTATAAAAGAGTCATAGATATCCTGTTATGCACAGGCTTTATGTGCATGATGGGATATCATATTTTTTCAAAACAGCTACATGAATATCTGGGCATCATATTACTGATTATTGTATTTATCCATCTTTACTTAAACAGGAGTTGGTATCAATCATTGAGAAAAGGCAGTTATCACTTTTCACGTATATTTATTATAATGATCAATATTACAATGAGTGTCTTAGGTGTATTATGCATGTTTTCTGGAATCATGATGAATCACTATTTATCATTTACTCAGCATCTGTTTTCTATATCCACCATGCGTATGATCCATATGGTATCTAGTATCTGGTTCTTTATATTACTAGGACTTCATCTGGGGTGGCATTTGATCAAGGTAATAAAAATCATAAAAAAACATTTGCCATTCTTTTTCATCATAAGCGTCATGGTGGTGATGTATGCTGTTGTAATCCTGTATAAAAGAGCTTTATGGAAACATATGTTTTATCTGACATCTTTTGCTTTTATGCCATATGGAGAATCTATATTAAGTTTTCTGTTTGATTATGGATGCTTGCTTATTGGCTTATCATTTATCAGTTATGAAGTTGTATCGTATGCATCAAGACACTCATGAATGTAGTTTAGATTTTCTGCAGGATCATGTAAGATTTTCATTTACAAAACAAGACGGTATATTTATTGTAGACAAGAAATTCTTATTATATCCCAAAATTAACACAATTTCCCATAAAATTTGAAAAATACGATTTAGTATGTTATAAAATAGTCATAAGATAAAATCTTAAGGAGGTTTATTTTTGATTAAAGTGCATATTTACTTTAACAAAATCAACTAAAAAGGGATATATGTAAATGACTCAATGATTAAGTCATTTATGTTAAGGCTTACCATAAAACAGAAAGGAAATTGACATGAAAGATAAAACGATATCATTAAAGCATTATTGGAGAATATTTTTACAAAAAAACAAACTTTGTTTTGTAACTGCTGTTATTGGCATTATGCTAATATCAATATTTGATCTTATATTTTCATTAGTTATGCAAGCAATTATAGATATTGTTTCAGAAGGAAATATTTCAGGAATGGTTTCTATTATAAAATTCTCAATAGTGATGGCAGTAGCATATTTACTTGTTTATTATATTTACAGCTATACCAAAACGGAATTCATTAGGAAGGCTACAATGAATTATAAGCAGGTTGCATTTGAAAAGATTACAAAAAAGACCATTTCTTCATTTAATAACGAATCTACAAGTACTTATATTTCAGCGCTGACAAATGACATTTCCGTCATTGAAACCAACTATATCAAAAGTATATTCACCTATATTAATCTACTTTTTGTATTTTTTGGGGCATTGGGTGTTATGCTCTTTTATCATGTTGGTTTGACACTAATATTACTTGTTGTTGCGACAGTACCAATCATCTTAAGCTTTTTGCTTGGGAATCGACTAGTTGAAACAGAAAAAAAAGTTTCTGATGCAAACACCAACTTTATAACCTCTATACAATCATTATTAAATGGATTTATTCAAATTAAGAGTTTCCATGCTGAACATCAAGCAGAAAAGATTTTTTATAAACAGAATAAAGAATTGGAATCTGTTCGTAAATCAAGAAATCAGCTAACACAGTTAATGAATATGTTAGGAGCATTTAATGCAATCAGTACACAGATTGGTGTCTTCCTTTTAGGTGGTTATATCTCTATAACACAGGGTGTCATTTCTGTAGGAACGGTTCTCCTGTTTCTTCAATTAACAAATTTCATCATAGATCCCATTCAAAACTTTCCATTACTTGTGAGCAATAAACGTTCAGCAAAAGCATTGTTAAGGAAACTGGAAAAAAATATAGAGGAAAATATAGAAGATGAATCTGGTGCAATCAAGAAGAAACTGACAGATCATATCATTGTTCAAGACCTTTCTTTTGCATATGGAGAAAAAACCGTTTTGCACAATTTAAATTATCAATTTGATATGAATAAAGCGTATGCAATCGTTGGAGCTTCGGGTTCAGGAAAATCAACATTGCTTATGCTTCTACAAAAAGGATATTCTAATTATAGTGGTAGTATAACATATGATACAGATGAGTTACATCAAATCAAAACAGAATCTATATATGATTTTATATCCAGTATTCAACAAGATGTTTTTATTTTCGATGATACTTTGGAAAATAATATAACGATGTTTCAGAAAGTAGATCCAGCTATAATAAAGAAAGTAATAAGTGAAGTAAATTTAGATACATTAGTACAGGAAAAAGGATTGTCTTTTTATTGCGGTGAAAATGGCTGTCTATTATCTGGGGGAGAGAAGCAAAGGATTGCCATAGCCAGAGCATTGATAAAAGAAGCCTCTATTATTTTAATGGATGAAGCTACTTCAAATCTTGATGCGTTGAATTCTGTAGGTATTATGAATACAGTTTTAGATATAAAAAATTCTTTAAGAATCATTGTTACCCATCGATTAGAAAAAACAGTATTGGAGAAATGTGATGAAATCATTGTAATGTCAGAAGGATCAATTGTAGAGGTTGGCGATTTTCAAACATTAATATCCAATAGACAATTGTTTTATGATATGTATCAATGTAATGTTTAAATGATAAGTGTATCATTCTGTATGAGAATATCGCAAAAGATATATTATGTGACAAAAGAATATTTTTATGAAATGCGATTTATTATACGAAAAAAATAATGAGTCGTAATATGCAGTATGAACAGTATTGAAAGAAAAACTAGCCCAGAAAGGACTAGTTAGTTGTGTAGACTTTGTGAAAAGATACGTTTGTAACTGAACCGCCGTCATCAGGCGGTTTTTTTCCATAGATCAATTCCTTATTTTAAACGTCTTAAGCCATCTAGTAAACGGCTGTTTGGACATGCAATATTCATGCGTAGAAAGCTTTTTCCATTTTCTCCATATGCAGCACCATCAGATAGATATAAGCCTGTATGTTTACGAATGAAATTTGCGAGCAATTTACTATCATCACAGATTTTATGACAATCTAACCATAAAAGGTAAGTTGCCTGAGAGGAAACGATATGAATATCTGGACAGTATGTTTTACAAAAATGAAGTGCATCTTCTTTGTTTTGTTTGATATAAACACGTAGTTGATCTAACCATGCGCCACCTTTTTCATAAGCTGCCATGCTTGCTTCTATCGCAAAAACATTTGGTTCTGCGACTTCATCGGTATTGATGCCACGATTGACTTTATGGCGCAGAAAAGGATCAGGCACAATGATGCATGCAGCCTGTAAACCAGCCAGATTAAAGGCTTTACTTGCTGATACACAGGTAATGGAAATAGCCTTGTTTACTTCATTTACAGATGCAAAAGGCACATAGGAAAGACCTGGATCACACAAGTCACAATGGATTTCATCACTTACGACAATGACATGATGTTTGGCGCATAAAGCACCAATATGTGCTAATGTCTGTTGATCCCATATCATTCCGATTGGATTATGTGGATTACATAAAATCATCAAGGTGGTTTGTGGTAAAGCAAGCTTTCTTTCTAAATCTTCAAAATCGATTTGATAATGATCATTGCGATATAATAAATCACTGGATAATACGTTTCTTCCATTGTTTAATATAGAGTTATAGAAGATGTTGTACACAGGGGATTGGATGAGTACATTTTCCGCAGGTGTCGTAAGTTTTCTTACAATAGAAGAAATCGCAGGGATAACACCTGTACAAAACATCATCCACTCTGTATCAAAAAAGGTATGGTGTCGTGTCCTCTACCAGTTTTAAAATATGCATCAGGTATAATGGAATAACCATAAATACCTGATGCAGCCTTTTGAAGGATAGCTTCTTTTATACATGGGGCAGTAGGAAAATCCATATCTGCCACCCACATAGGAAGTTCATGCTCCTTAACATCCCATTTTAAAGAATTGGTATGGAAACGATTGGTTTCCTTAGAAAAATCAAAGTTTATTGTTGTATTGTGATTTTCGTATTCTGTGGACATATACGTGTTTCCTCCATAATCAATTCTTTGATTTCATTTGCCTGAATGCTTCCACTGACTGGATTTTTTACACTATCGATTCTGGATGCGATTTGCGCATCAACACTGGAATATTCAAACGCAAGTGTCGTATTTAATAACTTACAGTTCACCATTTTCAGATTTTCCATATAACATAAACCCTGCAGGCTGTCGATTGTACAATTGATAAATGTAATATTTTTTGAATTCCATCCAAGATATTCTCCAATTATCAAAGAATCATAGACAACGACATCTTCACAATTCCAGAAGGCATCCTTGCTTAATAAAGTCGCATGATGCAGTTCTATATGGGATGCTCCATCAAAAGCATAATTACCGCTCAACGTGAAATGATCCCCTTTGATATGCTTGGCATTCATTCCAAAATAATCGCCTTTCGCCTGTACATGATACATTGTGATATGTTCACATTTCCACAGTGTTTCCAAAGCATTTGGCATATGTACATGGTCTAAATGAATATCACTGGCACGTCGAAAGGTCTTTGGTGCTTCAATACTACAATCTTTCATTGTGATATTTTTTGTATACCAGATACCAGAGCGTGCAGTTTCTAATAAAGTAGTATGCTGGGCAGTAATGTTGCTGCTATACCATAAAGGGTATTTCCATTTGAAAATACATCCATCTAATGTAATATTCGCACTTTCTTTTAGTGGAGATTCACCATCAGCGAACGTTGTATCCTGTAAAATGAGATCGTGTTCATGAAATAAGGCACGTTCTCCGCTATAATAGCCTTGTTTAATTGTTTCCATTTACTTATCACCTCATGCATATTGTAAGAGTTATGCTTACCTATGTCTAATACTTGTTTTCTATCTCGATCCATGCCCAAAAGGTATGAAAGATAAGGTGGGTATTGCATTTTGTATGGTAAAAATGATAAACTACATAAGTGAAATTTAAGGGAAAGAAGGAATTTATATGCCAACAGGAGTCATGATAAATACATTATCGGTATTCTTCGGTGGAATTGCAGGGGCATTTGCCGGTCATAAATTAAGTCCAAAATTTAAAACAGAGATCAATTTGATTTTCGGTGTCTGTTCTATGGGAATGGGCATCAGTTCTATTAATTTGATGAAGAATATGCCTCCCGTGATATTTGCGATTATCATCGGTACAGCGATTGGATTGATGATACATTTGGGAGAATATTTAAATAAAGCGGCGGCATTGATGCAAAAGCCGATTGCAAAGCTGTTTAAGAACAAGCAGTCAGATTTAGATGAAAATGAATTTATGTCCTCATTGATTACAATCATTGTATTATTTTGTGCGAGTGGAACAGGGATTTATGGTTCTTTGGATGCAGGTATGACAGGTGATCAGACGATATTGATATCAAAGTCAATTTTGGATTTCTTTACTGCGGCCATTTTTGCATGTAACTTAGGGTATGTCGTATCCGTGATTGCAATTCCACAGTTTTTGATATTCTTTATGCTGTATTTATGTGCCGGTTATATTTTTCCATTAACTACACCTGATATGATAGCGGACTTTAAAGCATGCGGAGGCTTTTTGATATTGGCAACAGGGTTTCGTATGATTAAAGTCAAAGAATTTCCAATAGCGGATATGATACCAGCCATGGTAATCGTCATGCCTTTATCCTGGATATGGACCAATGTAATAGCACAATTGTTATAAATAAGATTATTTTTTTCTTGCATATATCAGATAAATCTTTTAAAATTAACAAGACTGATTTTTTGAGGAGGATTTTTTTGTGAATAAGAAAAGAGGAGAATGGTCTAATCATTTAGGCTTTATTTTAGCTGCTGCCGGTTCTGCGGTAGGTTTGGGAAATATCTGGAAATTCCCTGGTAAGATAGGCGCAAATGGTGGAGGATTGTTTCTATTGATTTATATTATTGTGGTGGCTGTAATTGGCTTAACGATCATGCTGGCAGAACTTGCGATAGGACGTTCTACCCAAAAGAATGCCGTTGGTGCATTTCATCAATTGAATAAGAATTGGACATTTGCAGGTGTCATTGGTATCATTACATTATTTGTGATTTTATCGTATTATAGTATCGTTGGCGGCTGGATTATGAAATATATCGGGGTATATCTTGGCGGGGCACATTTTTCAGGCACAGCAACACAATATCAGGATTTCTTTGTGAACTTTATAACGAAACCAATAGAACCAGTGTTATGGGGATTGTTGTTTTTAGGATTATGTATCTTTATCATCATCAAAGGTGTATCGGATGGGATTGAAAAGATTAGTAAGATATTGATGCCCGCTTTATTTATCCTTCTGATTGGAACTGCAATACGATCAATGACATTGCCAGGGGCAATGGAAGGTATTCAATTTATGCTGCATATTGATTTTTCTACATTCAATACGGATATGCTGGTTGCGGCTGTAGGACAGGCATTCTTCTCTTTATCTGTGGGAATGGGCATTTTGATAACTTATGGTTCCTATGTAGGTAAACAAGAGAACTTGTTTCAAAGTGCTGTGTGGATCTGTATATTGGATACAATTGTGGCAATCCTTGCGGCTTTTGCGATTATTCCTGCTGTTTTTGTGACCATGGGAGCAGATGGCCTTGGCATGGGTGGTGGTTTTGCATTTATGGCATTGCCTAATGTATTTGCATCTATACCTGGCGGCATTATCTTTGGGGCAGTATTCTTTATCTTGTTATTTTTAGCTGCTTTGACCAGTGCCATTAGTATCTTAGAAAGTATTATCGCCTTTATGAGTGAAGAATTTCATATTACGAGAAAGAAAGCAGTCGCATGGCTGTTTGTGCCACTGACACTGTTATCTGTTGGGTATTCCTTGTCACAATTAGAAACAAGGGGAATCAACCTGCCATGGTTTGATATGCGAAATGGTTTACAGATGCTGCCAATGAATGCAGTGATGGAGAAATTTACTGACAACCTGATGATTCCATTAGGTGCTCTTTGTTTCTGTATATTTGTTGGATGGGTATGGGGTGTAAAGCCAGCGATTTACGAGATTGAAAATGAGGGAGCGCTGCGCTTTCCATTACGTAAAATATGGTCCTTCAGTATTCGTTACTTAGCACCGATTGCGATATTGGCAATTTTATATTTTACAATTTTTAAAGGTGTCATTTTATCATAAATACATGAAAAGCAGGAGGAATTCCTGTTTTTTAAATAAAAAATTTTAAAAAACTGGAAAAATTTGTAAACAAAACATTACTTAAGATGGTTTTTCTTTATCTAAAAAGGTATAATATGATTGGATAAAGTTCTTAGAGGATGATGGAAATGGAATATGAAGGGTTGATCAAATTATATTTTGAAGTCAGAAATACCAAACCGCTGGAAGCAAAACAAATCATTGAACAGATGAAGTATCTGGAAAGTGAAGGTAATGCAGTAAAAGGGAGACATTTTTATTATGAAGCCCAGTTATATTATGAAAATGCCAATCTGGAACAATGTTTATGCCATGCGATTACTGGTATTCAGCATTTGATGAATCAGCCCTATGTAAGTGAATTTGCGAAATGTTATAATCTGATGGGTGTTGTATATGATAATAAAGGCAATGACCATATGCAGGCGTTACAATACTATCTGGAAGGATTAGATGTTGCCGAAAAAAATAACGACCATAAAACATCCAGTGTCTTTTATAATAATATTGGATGTATATATGATGGTCTACATGACTATGCGACAGCAGCTACCTATTTTGAACAGGCATTAAAGAATAATGTAAATGCAGGTGGAGAAGAATTTTTAATGGAAGTATTGAATCTGGCATTGATTCAATGTGAAATAGGTGATTTTAAACAGGCAGCATATTACTATGAATATGCAGAAATACATACAGAACTTTCCATCCTTGAAGAAAATCGTGCCCACATGGGAATTATAAAAGCACTAATCAGTTATCATAATCATGATATAGAAGAAGTAAAAAAACAATTGATACAAATATGTGAATGTGGCAAAAGAGGAGATATGAATATCAATACTTTCTTGGAAGTCCTGGGACAGATTGACACATTGATGGATAAAGCATTGATAAATGAATTTAAAGAAGTATTGATCTTGTTAGGAAATATTGCGAGCAAACTGGATTTGTTAGAGGCAAAAATCAAGGTAATCGAATGTGGTATTGCTTTTTGTAAGATGATAGAAAATGAGCAGCAATTATATCATCTACTAGAAATCTATTATGAACTTGCCAGACAGAATGAAAGAGAAAAGGAAAAAATGTTGTTAGAAGGCATGAATCTGAAGTTGAAAATGCGTGATATGAAACGGCGTCAGAAAGAGATGAAGAAAAAGTCTTTAAAGTATAAAAAGCTTGCGCAACATGATGCGCTGACTGGTTTATATAATCGTACCATCTTTTCACAAAAACTGGTGCCATTATTTGAAGAAGCGAAAACTTTAGGTAAAAACATTGGGGTTTTGATTGCGGATATCAATGATTTTAAACAGTACAATGACTATTATGGACATGTGAGTGGAGATCATTGTATTCATGATATCGCTGAAATCATGCGGATATTATGTAATGATCAAATATATTTTGTACGTTATGGTGGAGATGAATTTTTAGGCTTTTTCTATGATGTAGAAGTCGCTTATGTAAAACAGATTGCCCAGCATCTTTATCAGGAAGTCAAGAAGCTGCATGTGGAACATGCCAAGACATTGCATTATGAAAAGACTATTTCCATAACCATTGGCTGTTACTATGCAATACCAAAAGATATGGATGATTTCTTTGAATTTATCGCAAAAGCGGATAATGAATTATACAGAGGAAAAAATAATGGCATTTCAGTAAATTTTCCAAACGAGTAAAAGACCAGAGGGTCTTTTCTTTATGCCTGAAAAGCATGAAGAGTTATAATTCACAGGTATTAGATTTATGTAACATTTTATGTATAATAAGTATAGAAAAGATTGTTTCAATCAGCAGGCAATGGTAAAATAAGAAGTAAATGAAAGAGGTGGATGCTCATGGAATTACGTGTCCTTCGTTATTTTTTAACAGTCGCAAGAGAACAGAATATTACACGTGCTGCCAATATCCTGCACATTCCCCAGCCTACGTTACCCAGACAATTGATTCAGCTGGAAGAAGAGCTGCATACCCAGCTGTTTATCAGAGGTAAAAATCAAATATCATTAACAGAAGAAGGCATGCTGCTAAGAAGAAGAGCAGAGGATATCATTGATCTGGCAGATAAGACAGAAAAAGAATTTGCGAACCGGGAAGAAATGATATCTGGAGATATTTTTATCGGAAGTGGGGAAACCCAGGCCATGCGTATGATGGCAGATGTGATGAAAACCTTCCATGAACAATATCCGTTCACCAATTTCCATATGTTTAGCGGCAATGCAGATGATATCAAAGAGAAGATTGATAAAGGCTTGATTGATCTTGCTTTATTGATGGAACCAGTGCAATTAGATAAATATGATTTTATCCGCCTGCCCTATAAAGAAACATGGGGAGTTCTTACAAGAAAAGACAGCCGGCTTGCGCAAAAAAGCGTCATTACACCAGATGATTTAAGAAATGAAAATCTGATTATTACCAGAAGAGCCATCGTACAAAATGAAATTGCCAGCTGGTTTCATGAGGAATACGAGCACCTGCAGATTATATCCACATATAATCTGATTTATAATGCGGCAATTATGGCAGAGCAGGGCATGGGACATGTGATCTGTTTTGATAAGCTTGCGCCCACAGATGAACACAGCATTTTGTGTTTTCGCCCTTTTTCTCCAACACTTGAAACAGGTGTGGTACTGGTATGGAAGAAGCACCAGTTATTTTCACCTGCTGCACATAAACTTCTGGAAAATCTAAAAGAAGCTTTTACAAAAGAATCCTAGTGATTCTTTTTTCATGCTTAAAAAGCATGATACTTTATAGAAATGAAGCATTAGACATTATATCGTTCCTCTTTTACAATGGATTTGTCAGAAGTCAAAAGAAAGAAGGCAGGATATATGAAAACATGTTTAAAAAATCTATGGGACACCGATGTGGAATTTATAGAACGCATGGATCTGTTTCTAAAGGATGTAGAAGATGAACCTGAATTGAATGAGCGTACACGGACATTAGCGATTTGCGCCAGTCTTGTTGGATGTCAGGCACTGGATGTGTTTACCTGTATCGTTGAGGATACATTAGAGGTATCTTTAAAGGCTATAGAACTAAAGGAGCTGTTGTATCAGGCATGTGCATATTTAGGATATGGAAAGGTGTATCCATTTATCCAGCAGACAAATGGTATTCTTAAACAGAAACAAATAAATCTGCCACTTCCATCACAATCTACAACAAGCAAACAAACCCGTTTAAAGAAAGGTTCACAGGCACAGGTCGATATCTTTGGAGAGCATATGAAAGACTTTTATAAAAGCGGATCTAAAGATAGTGTACACATCAATCGATGGCTGGCGGAAAACTGTTTTGGAGATTATTACACAAGAAATGGATTGACATTGCGGGAAAGAGAAATGATTACGTATTGTTTTTTAGCAGCCCAGGGTGGTTGTGAACCACAACTGAATTCCCATATCAAAGCAAATATCCGTATAGGAAATGATGAAGCACAACTGATATCCATCTTATCACAATGTCTTCCTTATATAGGATATCCAAGAAGCTTAAACGCATTGCGCTGTATCAAAGAGGCAGTATAAAGGAGAAAATTATGGCGAAAAATGAAGAATTAAAAAATGGCGGTATATTTCCATTAGGGGAGAAAAACGAAGCATTTGCGAAGTATTTTATCGGACAGAGTTATTTATCCATGTTGACAAATAAAGGTGTTAGTATTGCTAATGTGACCTTTGAGCCGGGATGTCGCAATAACTGGCATATTCACCATGGAGGTGGTCAGAT
>OGXN01000885.1_pt1 | contig 33731 bp, 25 predicted proteins | sample 1576281 | NCBI WGS metagenome assembly OGXN01 (sample SAMEA3541494, study PRJEB24748) | human gut metagenome | biome: human gut; feature: human-associated habitat; material: faeces | place: China | collected 2012
CATCGAGACTGCCACAGAGGCCAAATCCTCGTGAGTCCCCTGACCGGAGGCAAAGTCTGGGGGTATGTAAGGGATAAAAGATAAAAGATAAAAGATAAAAGATAGATAGGCTGTTAGTTGGATGATAGATTTTGTTTGTAGGTTTGTAGGTTTGTAGGTTTGTAGGTTTGTAGGTTTGGAAATTGGGATAGGAGAATGGGAATATGTTGATGGAAGTGGATAAGAGGAAGAGGGTATTGAAGGGGTTTGGGGTGTTTTTGGGGGGGATGTTGGTTTTGACTTTGGTGTCCAGGGGGATTTATGCGGAGGGGTTGGCGCGGGTGTCGGTGGAGGTGCCGGAGAGGATGGCTGTGGGGCATGTGGTGGAGGTGTCGGGGAATGTGAAGCAGAGCAGGGAGCTGGCGGTGAATGTGGCAGAGGGGCTGCGGGTGCGTGAGGTGTTTGTGATTCCGGGTGACAGGGTGGAGGCTGGGAGTGAGTTGTTCGCGCTGGATTTGGATTTTTTGGAGGAGAGGATAAGGGATAAGGAGAGGGATGTGGAGAAGCTGAGGCTTCAGATTGCTACGGTTCAGGGGAATCTGGCTTTGGCGGGGGAGGAGAAGAATGCGGAAATGAGCAGGGCTGGGGAAGATGCGGTTCGGGCGGGGGAGGAGGCGGATAAGGCTTTGCGGCGGGCTGAGGAGGATTTGGCGTCTGCGAGGGCTTCGCTGCAGGAGCATTTGGATAAGAATTTGAGGAATACTTCGGATGAGGAGAGGCAGAGGCAGGAGGAGGCTTATCAGGCGTGGAAGAAGAGGCTGGCGGAAGGGGGAGAGAGGGAGAAGAGTGTTTCGGATAAGGTGAAGGGGCTGCAGAGGAGGAAGGAGAGTCTGGAGGGGGAAATTGCCGGGCTTAAGGAGAAGATCGGGGAGTTGGAAAAGAAGGGGGGAGAAAATGGTTTGGAAGGTACGGTGAGCGGAAATGGTTTGGGGGATGGGGCGGCTTCCGGCGGCAGCGGGGAATTGGATGCTTTGAAGGCGCAGCTGGCTGAGAAGGAGGCGGAACTTGTGCAGGTGAAGAAGGAGCTTTCTGAAGCGGGCTGGGAGCAGGAGGATGCGGCAGAGCAGTTGGGAGAGCTTCAGGGGAATGCGGTGAATAAGCCGGATTTTTCGGGGGAGGATTCGGCGTGGGAGAGTTGGATGAGTACCAGGAAGAGTCTGGAGGAGAAGGTGCAGGATGCGGAGAGGGCGCTGGAGGATGCGGAGGATGAAAAGGAAAAGGCTTTGGAGGATGCGCAGAGGAATCTGGAGGACAGTCTGAGGTCGGAGCAGTCGGATTCCACGCTGGGGCTTTATCAGTTGGATTTGGAGGAGACCGGAGAAGAGCTGAAGCGTCTGAAGGGGATTTTGGAGCAGGAAGGGGTTGTTAAGGCTGAGGCTTCGGGTGTGGTTACCCGTGTGGGTGTGGCGGCAGGGGAGCAGACATCGTCGGGGGCTTCGGTGGTATTCGCGGATACGGCAAGGCCGCTGCAGTTTGAGGTGATTCTTCAGAAGGAGGAGAAGAAGTATGTGAATCTGGGGGCAGAGGCGGAGATAACGCTGGGGAACAGCAGTAATATGATTAAGGCGACGGTGGATTATCTGACGGAAATGGAAACGAGCCCGGGCAGTTTTACGGCATTGGTGACGCTGCCGGAAGGGACGGGGACCATTGGGCAGAGCGGAATGTTCCGTGTTACGCAGCAGTCGGAGATGTATAATTATTGTATTCCTGTGGATGCGCTGCATATGGATGAAAACCAGAGGAATTTTGTGTATGTGCTGGGAGAAAGAAGCGGATTTTTAGGTGCGGAGCTGACTGCGGAGAAGCTTATGGTCGATGTTCTGGATAAGAATGATAAGTATGCGGCGCTGGCCGGCGGTGTGGTGGATGGAAACAGCAGGATTATCTGTACGGCGGACAGGGAAATCTCGGATGGGGATCCGGTTCGTATGAAGGATTAAAAGGCAATAGGGGAAAGTGATAAAAATACGGGACTGGATTTGTGAAAAATGCTTATAAAATATTATAAAAGATGGATTAACTTGTAAAATATTCCTGAAAGATTTATAATGAATGCATGATTGAAAGTCAATTTTTCGGAGAAATGATTTGTGTTTCTTACGGGGCTTTGGCTGCAGAACAGGAAAGTGTGTTGGCGTATGGAAGAGGAGGACTCTTCCCGGGAAGGAGAAGGTATGGAAAATAAGGTGATGAAGTTTTACTCAAAGGCGGGGAATAATATTATCCTGAGAGCAATACCGGGGCATTTTGCAACGAGTCACTCCCATATCAATTACTATGTGGATATGACAGGGCTGAAGACACGGCGCAGTGAGGCGGCAGCAGTAGGAAAGGCTTTTGTGCAGAGGCTGCCTATTGAGACTGTGGTGGATACCATTGTATGTCTGGACGGTTGTGAGGTCATCGGCGCTTATATGGCGGAAGAACTGGAAATGGGGAATTTTCCTTCCATGAATATGCACAACACGGTTTATGTGGTAACACCGGAATTTAATATGAATAACCAGATGATTTTCAGGGATAACCTTGTTGGAGAAATTCAGGGGAAGAATGTCCTTTTGCTTCTGGCTACGACCACGACGGGAATGACCATGCGCAGAAGTCTGGAATGTATTGAGTATTACGGAGGAAAGGTTCAGGGGATCTGCTCGGTGTTCAGTGCGGTGAAGTCGATTAACGGGCTGCGTGTGGAGGCTATGTTTGATACCAGCGATATTCCCGGATATCAGGCTTATGAAGTGCACAATTGTCCGATGTGCAAGGCAAAACAGAAGCTGGATGCCATGGTAAACGGATATGGGTATTCCAGGCTGTAGGCGGATAACCGGGGAGTGCCTATGAACTTTTATTCTTTGTGTTTACGGAGCTTCCGGCTTGATGAACGTTGCCTGCGGCGGGGTATTGGACCGGATGCCGTATAGTATGGAAGGTTCATACAGGGAAAAGAATGGGATGGCTTTTTGCTGTGCGAGACGGAGCTCTTCAAGCGTATCGTAGGAAATACGCCGGATTTCAAAGCCGGGCTGTGCAGAAAGGGTCAGGATACCGTAGGAGCTTCTCGGATCTCCGTCATAGGGGGCACCGATACTTCCTGGATTACAGGAAAGGGTATTTTCCCAGGCGAAAAGTGACGGGATATGTGTGTGGCCGCAAATCAGCAGATCGGGCGATTCAGAGAACGGAGGGAGCTGCGGATAATGGCTGAGGAAAATCCGGAATCCTTCCCGTTCCAGAAGAAGGCTGCGGCGGAGGGAGGCCAGGTAAGTCAGGGCCGGATCCGGGAGCTCTTTTCTGGTAAAAGCTGTGAGTGCTGCCTGTCTGGCGGTGAGCCCGCCGGCGGCCAGAAGCCAGTCATCCGTATTTCCTGCAACGGCCGCCAGGGTGGGAAGTCTTTGAAGCTGCCGGAAAACACCGGCAGGGTCAGGGCCTTTGGTGAAAAGATCACCCAGCAGTATGAATTTTTGTATATGATTTTGTCTGCAATCCTTCAGCACCGCTTTTAAGGCGGTGCTGTTTCCATGTATATCGGCAAGAAGAGCGATACGTTCCATTTCAGGTTACTCCTGTCCGTTTCCTTTGGAGGAAACGTATTTGAGGGCCATGAGGATTCCTGTGGTAAGAAAGACACAGATTACCGCCATGGCGCAGCCTACGGATACACTGCCCTGTTCAAATTCACGCATGATGAAGGTGGAGACAGTGAGGGTGCTTGGCGGCGCCACCATGGATGCGGCAACCAGTTCCCGGAAGGAAATGATGAAGATCATCATGAATCCGGTGAGGATGCCTCTGAAAATAAGGGGAAAAGTAATGGTACGGAAAATGTAAAAGCCGGATCCGCCGAACGTCCGTCCGGCCTGTACCAGACTGTCACCCAGCTGGATAAAGGCGGAGGTGGTATACTGCACGGCGTAGGGAAGGTAGAGTACAACATAGGTTAAAATCATGATGCCCAGGGTATTATACAGAGGCAGTACGGGATAAAGCAGGTTCCAGAAAAGCATAATCCCGATTACGAGGACAATACTGGGAAGCATCTCGGGAAGCAGGCTTATGCCCTCCAATATTTGGGAAAGGAAAGCGGCTTTTTTCCTGCGTGCGGCAAGAACGATGACAACACCGATGGCGGAGGCGATGAAAGCGGCGGCAAAAGCCAGAAAAAGGCTGGTGAATATGGCATTGCGCCCTTTGGAATTGGCTGAAAAAAGCGCCGCATAATGGGCCAGGGTAAAATTGCCTGCCTGCAGTCCATATCCCCGCAGTTTGATGAGGGAAGTCATTATGATGGAAAAATAGGGAATCCCGATGGACATAAAGAATATCAGAAGGAGATATCCCCATGCCAAAATGCTTTGGAAAACGGGCAGCTTTTTTTGTATGGAGCGCGAACCCTTCCCTCCCACCAGCCGGTAGGTATGCCTGGCAGTAACGGTATTCTGCAGCATCCACATAAGAATACAAATCAGCACAAGAACGGAAGAAAGGGATGCCGCTTTTCCGAAATCTATGGGAGAGGTCGTGCTGTGTCTGTGTATGTCCGTGGTGAATACATAAAAACCAATACGGGTTCCGAAGGTTGCAGGAGTGCCGTATTCCGAGAGGGTTTTAACAAAGACCAGCAGGGCGCCTATCGCATAATTGCCGGAAAGAAGAGGGGCCAGAATGCGGCGGAAGCGGTAAAAGAAATTTCCTCCGAAAATCTGTCCTGCCTCATCCAGGCTTGAACTGATATTCAGCATGGCATTTTTCAGGATACTTATCATAAAAGGCAGCACATGGAGTGACATGACCAAAACCAGGCCCCAAAAGGAAAAGAAGCTTTCGCTGAGTCTTCCGGTAAAGGGGAAGAGCTGCTGAAGCAGTCCGTTTTTCTGCATAAAAAGGATGAATCCCATGGAGCTGATAAAGGGCGGGGTCATGAAAGGGATCATGATGACGATATCAATCCATTTATGCTTTGCCAGCTGGGTCCGGGTGATCAGATAGGCAAAGGGGATGCCGAGAATGGTGGTGACTAATACAACGGCGGCTCCCAGCAGGAGGGAATTGGTGATGGTACGCAGGTTTTCCGGATTGAAGATAATGTTCAGGGCATAGGAGAAATCAGGGCGGCCATCTATTATGACCGCCCTGGCAAAGATCATGAACAGGGGACAGAGAATCAATACGGCGAGGCAAAGCAGAATAAGGAGATTAATCCCGTTCTGTAAGGCTTTCCAGTGTTTCATAAGGGTTCCTCATTTATTTACAGCTGTTGACCAGATCTTCGGCAATCCGGGCGGAATTTTCCATCATCCAGCTCCAGTCCAGGTCAAAGGTGGGGATATCGGCAGCATTGGTCCGTTTATCCGTAGTGATATCGGTTCTTCCGGGAAGCAGGTAAGCATCACATACCAGCTGCTGTCCCTCATCAGAAAGAAGGAAGTCCATGAAAGCTTTGGCATTGTCCGTATTCTGGCTGGTTTTCAGTATCATGACAGGGCGGGGGTTGATTACGGTGCCGCTGGCAGGATAATAGATGGAAAGCGGTTCGCCCTTGTCCATGGAGGAATAGGCGTTGTAGTCCACACCAGCTATGAGGATTGCTTTTTCACCCGTGGTTACGGCTTCCAGGGCAGCCTTGTTGGCTCCGGGATTGGTCAGGCCGTTCGCCACCCAGCTGTCAATTACGGACTGGGCTTCTTCACCGAAAGCATAGCTGTAGCCGGAGAGAAAGTCCTTGCAGGCGCCGGATTTTACCGGATCCGGAATGGCAATGAGATCCTTATAGGCAGGGTCGCTGCCCAGTTCCGCCCAGTCGGCATCCAGCTGGTCAATCTGCGTGGTGTTATAAATGACGCCAACGGCAGATGCGCTGTAGCCATAAATTTTTTTGTCCGCATCTATCCAGTCAGGATTCATTTTATCCGCATTGGCGGGTTCATAGCTGAGGACCTGATCGTCCTGAATCATGCCGAGTCCGTCCGCCCAGGAAGCCATGATAACCACATCCGCAATAGGATTGGCCTTTTCCGCTTCCAGTCTCGCCAGAATTTCACCGGTGGTACCCTGGAACATTTCAACCTGTACACCAGTCTTTGCCGTGAAGGCTTCTGCCATTTTATCGGCAAGGCCTGCGGGAGAAGGACAATATACAACAACCTTTCCTGAGAGAGCGGCCTGTTCTTCCTGAGAAGGTGTTTCCTGCCCGGAGGCTGCTTCGGGAGCGGAAGTTTCCATGGCAGTTCCTTCGCTGCCGGACGCCTGGGAAACGGTTTCCTGGGGAGACGCGGAAACCGTGCTGCCGGAAGAGGTGCCGCAGCCTGCCAGGCCGAGGGTCATTGTTATTCCTAAAAGTACGGCAAGTATTTTCTTTTTCATTTTGAAATCCTCTCTTTACTAAAAATGTATAATGTGGTTTCTGTTGATTGACAGTGAAATTTCTGTTCCCGGCGTATATTTCTGCCTTGCAGGTATCCTCCAGGGAAATCTGCCGTTCATGACCTGCACTTCGTAATGTTCGCCCAGAAACTGTACCGAGGTTACCGGGAGCTTCATATAGACATAATCGGGGCCGGGGGTATGCAGTTCGTCGATTCTTATATTTTCCGGCCGGACCATGCTGGAATCGTCAAGCCAGTTGGCGTGTCCCACAAAACCGGCGACTTCCTTTCGGGAAGGGGAGCAGTAGATATCCTCCGGGCGGCCCTGCTGGAGAATCCGGCCGTTATCCAGGACGATGATGGAGTCGGATATTTCCATGGCCTCCAGCTGATCATGGGTTACAAAAATGGAAGTGATATTCTTTTGGGATACCAGGCTTCTGACCTCGCTCCTCATTTCTTCCCGCAGGCCGGCATCCAGGGCGCTGAAGGGTTCGTCGAAAAGGATACAGGAGGGATGAATGGCGATCGCCCTGGCAAAAGCCACCCGCTGCTGCTGTCCTCCGGAAAGCTGGTGAGGATACCGATCTTCAAAGCCGGTGAGGCGTACGTCGGAAAGCGCCTGCATCACCTGTTCCTCAAGACCTTTTGTCCGTCCTCTGGCACGCAGGCCGAAGGCTGTATTTTCAAATACGGTCATATGGGGCCACAGGGCAAAATCCTGGAATACGAATCCCAGGCCTCTTTTTTCAGGAGGGGTACACAGGCGGGAGGAGGAAGAAAAAATACAGGTATCATCAAAGTAAATCTCCCCCTCATCAGGAGTTTCCAGTCCTGCAATGATGCGCAGCAGCGTTGTTTTCCCGCAGCCTGAAGGACCGAGAAGCGTGGTAAAGCGGCCGCTTTCGAAGACAAGGCTGATATCGGTTAGCACCGGGTTATCCCCATAGGATTTTGTAATATGTTTCAGGGTGATTTTCATAACAACTCCATTTCTCCGGCTGGATTATTCGGCCGCCGGAAGGCCCTGCAGCTTTGAGCTCGGTTTTATTGTAGAGAATCTTTCTCAGGTAAGCCACCGTCCTTTTGTCAAAGACCTGTAAAAAGAATGTAAGATATTCTGTCAGTATCTGTTAATTTCCATAGAATTCTTCTATACTCGGAGGCGATGGCACTGCGGCTGCCGGATGTACCGGGGCTCAAGGAAAAAGGAAAAGGGAGGAATGGGAATGAATGTGGATAAGTATCGGATTCTTGTACTGCTGAGTCAGGGGGATAAGCTGTCGGAAATTGCAAGAAAGCTGGGAATGAGCCAGCCGACGGTTTCTTTTCATCTGAAATCGCTGGAAGAAGGGCTGGGGGTGCCTTTATATGTGATGGAGGATCATCGTGTGGTGCTTACGGACGCGGGGCTTAATCTGGCTTCTTATGCCGGTGAAATCGTGCAGATGGAGGCAAACCTTCAGAAAAAGGCGCAGGAATATAAAGAGTGCAGGGAAGGGAGTATTCATATCGGGACGACTTTATCGCCTGGTATCGCGCTTTTGCCGGGAATACTTGGGAAATACCGGGAGAACTGCCCGGGGATACATGTGCAGCTGGAGTCTGGTTCGGCGCGGACAATAATACGTAAGACCCAGGAGAAGGAATTGGATCTGGCTTTTGTATCCGTAACCGGCTCATTGCCTTCCTGCTTTGAGGTGCGCAAAATCAGGGAGGACAATCTGGTGCTGATATATCCGATGGCGCTGAAGAGCTTCATGGAGCCATATGGCGGAGGGGAGGCGGATTACCGGGGATTGGGGCAGTTTCCTTTTATTCATCATTCACAGGAATCCTCTACGAGGAAAATGACGGAAGCATTCCTGGAGCGGGAAAGGATGGTATTCCGAAATACAATAACCGCCGATAATATTTTTATTATGAAGGAGCTGGTGCGCAGGGGAGCGGGAATCAGCATGGTGCCGGCTTCTTTTCTGGAGGAAGACGAGCAGGGAATCGGAGTGCTTTCCGTACCGGGGACTGAGCTGCGAAAGGAGATTGTGCTGATCTGCCATAAGGAGTATTACAGGCCTCCGGCGGCGGAACGTTTTCTGGAGTGTGTGGGAAATTGGAAACATACCGGAAAAAGCTCATAACCTAGGAGTAAGACCAAAGCCGGTGTTATGGGAGGCTGTCATGAATTCACAGAAGCTGGAGAACCTTTTGAACCTGAGTCTGGATTCTACTATGGAGGAACGGGAAAAATCACGGATATTGAATGTGGGCTTTGACAGGGAGGATAAAACGTGGGAACTGATAGTAAAGTTTCATGGAGACATAAGCCGTCTGGCAGATGAGGGAATCAAGGTGGAGATTCTTCTTGCAGGCTATGCGATTATCACCATTCCTGAAAGCCTGATACCGGCGCTCACCGCTCTGGATGAAATTGAGTATGTGGAAAAGCCCAAGGAATTGATATATAACGTGTATGCTGCCAAGCAGCAGTCCTGCTTTCCCGCAGCCGGTTCTTTTTATGTGGAAAGGGAAGCCGCGGGAAATGGAAACCTGACAGGCAGGGGATGCCTGGTGGCCGTGCTGGATTCGGGGATTGATTATACTCTGCCGGATTTCAGAAACAGTGCGGGGAGCAGAATCCTTTATCTGTGGGATCAGTCCCTTATACCGGATGCGGAAAAAGGATTCCTGCCTCCGGAAGGATTTTCTTCGGGAGTGGAATTTACACAGGAACAAATTAATCAGGCGCTTGAGGCGGGAGAGCGGGAAGGCTTTCAGCTCGTGCCCAGTATTGATGTTTCGGGTCATGGGACGGCGGTGGCGGCCATTGCGGCGGGAAGCAATACCAATGCCCGCTATACGGGAGCGGCTCCTGGCTCTTCTCTTCTTATTGTGAAGCTGGGGCAGGCGGGAAGCGGTTCCTATCCGCGGACCACGCAGCTGATGCGGGGGATCACCTACGCTCTGGGAAAGGCACAGGAGCTGGGGATGCCTCTGGCGGTGAATCTGAGTTTTGGAAACAGCTATGGCGCGCATGACGGCTCCTCTCTTCTGGAACGGTTTATGGATAATGCCTCCGAAGTATGGAAAAATGTGATCTGTGCCGGAAGCGGCAATGAAGGGGCTGCGGCAGGCCATACCTCCGGACGGCTTCCGGGAGGACGTACGATGGGCACAACGGGGCAGACAGGGGGAAGGCAGACGGTAGAACTGGCGGTGGGAAATTATGAAAGCACAGTCAATGTACAGCTGTGGAAAAATTTTGCGGACAGTTTCCGGATTACTCTTCAGGCCCCTTCCGGAAGCCAGGCCGTGGTGCCGATGGATCAGCCCGGAAAAACCGAGCTTGTCATTGAGCAGACCCAGATTCTGATTTATGTGGGGGAACCCTCCCCTTATTCTGTGAATCAGGAGATCTATTTTGATTTTCTGCCGGTGGAAAATTATATCAATGCAGGAGTATGGGCCTTTTTGCTGGATCCGGTCAATATCCTTACCGGAGAATATCAGCTGTATCTGCCTGGGCAGGCCGTGAGGTCGGAGGATACCCGCTTTTTTGCCCCCACACCGGAGCTGACGCTCACCATTCCTTCCACGGCGGGGAAACTGATTACCGTGGGGGCGATTCAGGGAGCTTATGATGCCTATGCGGATTTTTCGGGAAGGGGTGTGCTGAGTATGGAGGAGATGCCGGGCTTCCCGAATACCAAACCGGATATAGCGGCTCCGGGTGTGAATATTATGGCGGCAAGAGCAGGTGGCGGCTACGAGTCTTATACGGGAACCTCCTTTGCAACCCCTCTGGTGACGGGGGCCGCGGCGCTGATGATGGAATGGGGGATCGTAAGAGGAAAGGATCCTTATCTGTATGGGGAAAAGCTGAAGGCTTTTCTAAGAAGGGGAGCAAGGAATGTGCGTGGGGAGAGAACTTATCCGAATGACAGGACGGGGTATGGGGCTTTGTGCGTGAATGACAGCTTTCCGGGATAAGGTGGGCCCGAAATGTCATCAGCAGGCATGATTTGTAACAGCGGCAGAGTTATCTTTTATAATCCTTTGAATAACATTGACGGTGTGATAAGTATTGTATATAATAATACCGGTGACCAAGTGGTCATTAGAGGAGAAAATAAATTTATGCCTGCTAAAATTTTTGAAGAGTTAAGTGAAGAAAAGCGCAGAAGGATTATAGCCGCCTGTATAACAGAGTTTTCCGAATATGGATATACCGGCAGCTCCACCAATAGAATGATACGGAATGCCGGTATCAGCAAAGGGAGCCTGTTTCAGTATTTTCGGAATAAGGAAGAACTTTATTTCTATGTACTTGATTGTGTGATTCAGGAACTGACGGAATATTTGGAACCAGGGAGTAAGGCGCTTCCGGAAGAGTTATTTGACAGAATAATCAAGTATGCTGAACTGGAGTTTTCCTGGTATATCAGAAATCCGGAAAAGGGCAGGCTGATTATAGATGCGTCGGCGGGGAAAGATACGGCAGTCTGCCAAAAGGTTGAGGAACGGTACCGTCTGAAAGGGCAGGATATTTATGATAGCCTGCTGGAGGATATCGATGTATCAATGCTCAGCGGAGATAAGCAAAAAACGGCAGATATCCTGAAATGGTTTCTTAAAGGTTTTAATGAGGATTTTAATACACGTATTGAGCTGCAGGAGGGTATGGATTTCGGCGGGCTGCAGCATGATTATGTAAAAAGCCTGAGTGATTATATGGAGCTTCTGAAGTCAGGCATTCTTACCGGAGAAAAGGGGAGGTGAAATTATGTTTTATGGGGCCCGCTGCTGTAAGGCAGTTCTGGACAATGACACAATGAATTATATTATGTTTGGAAAGGGTACGAAACCTCTCGTAATTTTACCGGGCTTAGGCGACGGGCTGTCCCCTGTCCATGGACAGCTGCAGGCAGTTATTTTTGCAATTAATTATAAAAAGTTTGCGGAACAGTTCAAAGTATACATATTCAGCAGAAAGAACAGCCTGACAGAAAATTACTCTACAAGGGATATGGCAGAAGATCAGGCGGAGGCTATGAAGACGCTGGGGATTTCCCAAGCATATGTAATGGGAGTCTCGCAGGGAGGAATGATAGCCCAGTATCTTGCCGTGGATCATCCGGAGTTGGTTGAAAAGCTTGTGCTGGCAGTCACTCTTCCGGGACCAAATGAAACCATGCGGAAAACGGTCAATGGCTGGAAGAAGATGGCGGAAGAAGGGCAGTATAAGAATTTAATGATCGATACGGCGGAAAACTCATATTCGGCTGAATATCTGAAAAAATACCGTGTTTTTTATCCGATTCTCGGGAGGGTTGGAAAACCGAAGGATTTTGAAAGATTTCTTATTCAGGCGGATTCCTGTCTCCGGCATGATGCCCGATCCGAATTAGATAGAATAAAGTGTCCCACATTGGTTATAGGAGGCAGCTGTGACAAAATCGCAGGGGCTGATGCATCTGTGGAACTAAATGAAAAAATAAATAAAAGTGAATTGATCATATATCAGGGCCTGGGACATGCCGCCTATGAAGAAGCTGAAGATTTTAATGACAGAGTTATCCGTTATCTGATGAAATAAAAAGGAAATGAAGTGGACACAGGGTTTTGACTGCCATTATAATAGGAGAGGGGGAGTCTTTTTACAGAAAGGGGACGGTTATGAAAAAGACACAATTTGAAAAGAAAAAAAAGTTCCGCCGCCTGGCAGCGGTATCTCTGGCATTATGTATGGCAGCTGTCGGTATGGCGTGCGGGAATGGGGAGGCTGTTTCTTCTTCCACAGAGGATCTTACATCAAAGTACCGTAGCGAAGCGGCTTCGCAGGAGGATGTACCAATAGAGGAGGCATTTGCCATATCCTATCTCGATTTTTCCCTTCAGCTGCTGCGGGACAGTAGAACTTCCGGAGAACAGAAAAAAACGGAGGGCGGAGAGGAAGATAAGGCTTCCCGGGGAAGCAATACCATGGTATCCCCTCTTTCCGTGCTGACAGCGCTGGAAATGACCCGGGGAGGAGCCGGAAAGGATACGCTCCGGCAGATGGGGGAAACCATGTATCCCGGAATAGATCCGGAAGAGGGGAGAAAAGAATTATTATCCTGGTGCAGACAGCTCCCGGACGGAAAGGGCGGTCAAATGAGCATGGCCAATTCCATCTGGTTTAACAACAGGAATGAGGATTTTGTCCCGAATGAGGCGTTTTTGGAAAAGAATGCAAAGGAATGGAAGGCTCAGATTTATGGAGCGCCTTTTGATCAGACAACTCTTAAAGATTTGAACGGCTGGGTGGAAAAGAATACGGACGGGATGATAACCAATATACTGGATGAGATACCGGAGGCGGCGATTATGTATCTTGTCAATGCGGTGGCTTTTGACGGAAAATGGGAAAAGCCTTATGAAAGCTATCAGGTTCATGATACAGACTTTTATCCGGAAGACGGAAGTGAAGCTGAGGTTCCCATGATGTATTCGGAAGAATCCCGATTTCTTAAGGACGAGCATTCGACGGGGTTTGTTAAGCCATATGTAACAGGTTATTCATTCGTGGCGCTTTTGCCGGAGGAAGGCCTGGCTTTGGAAGACTATTTAAACCAGCTGAGCGGTGAAGGCTTTTTGCGTATGATGGAAGAGGAAGAGCAGACGGCTGTTTCCGCGGGGATGCCGAAATTCAAGGCGGACACAAGCCTGGAGCTGTCGGAAATCCTGTCCGGCATGGGGATGCCTCTGGCGTTTGATGCGGATCTGGCGGATTTTTCCGGGATCGGAAGCTGCGGAGATCTGACGATTCATATTGACAGGGTTATTCACAAGACGCATATTGATGTGGATGAGCTGGGGACGAAGGCAGGAGCGGCTACCGTGGTGGAAATGCTGGCGGAGGGCGCTATGATGCAAATGGAGACGGTTATATTGGACAGGCCGTTTCTTTATGCGATCGTGGATGAGAATACAAAGCTGCCGGTGTTTATTGGGACGGTGGAAAAGCCATAATGGCAATATCCCGGCATAGAGTTTCAGGAATGCTGTACCGGGCAGACAAAAATGGATAGGGTACAAAGGAGAACGCCATGGCAACCTGGATGGTTCATTTAAGAATTGCGGACGGAATCATGAAAGAAATCCCCAAACTGGAACGACAGGAATTTATTATGGGGAATATAGCTCCTGACAGCGGAGTGCCGAATGAAGACTGGTCGGTATTTACGCCGAATACCAATGTCTCTCATTTCAAGAAAGACGGAGAAATTACAATTCCTTTATTCCGTGATAAATATATGAATAAAGAATTGTGGGAAGGTTATTCGGATAAGGAAAAATCATTTTTTCTGGGCTATTATATACATCTGCTGACGGATGTGCTGTGGAAGGAAAAGATTACTGACCCTTCCATGCAGCGTTTCAGTGAATTGTTTGAAAAGGATAAGGATGCCATATGGAAGTTAAAAGAGGACTGGTATGATCTGGATCATCTGTTCCTGGAAAAGAATCCTTGTTTCCGTACTTTTTTGGAATACGAAAATGCGGTGGGATTCACCAATACCTTTATGGAGGAATTTGCGGAGGATGCCCTGGATAACCGAAGGGCCTATGTTTCCAATTTTTATCGGGAAAAGCATGAAAACCTGGAAAGGGAATATCCTTATCTGAATGAACAGGAAATGGGGCTGTTTGTGGGAAATACGATTGAACTTCTGACCCAAAGGCTGCTCGAAGAAAAGTGGCTGGCGGAATAAAAAAGTATTGCATTGCGTAATGAATAATGTATGGAGCACTGGATGAGAGGATAAAAAATGCCGTTTACAATGATACATCTGCACGTGGCCATGAGAGCGGCGGGCAGTAAAACAGAAAAGAAAGAAGAATTTCTTCTGGGCAGTATTGCACCGGATGCGGTGCATTATCTGCCGGATTATACCAGTTCGTATAAATGCAGAAGCCATTTGCTTCCGGACGGGATCCCGTGGGGAACCTGTAAAGGAAGAAACAATGAATTGTGGGAAGAAAATATAAGGAAGTTTGTAATACAATGGGCCGGGGTGGTGGAGAAGGATTTTATCCTGGGATATGCAGTCCATTTATTGACGGATCTTTTTAATAATGTTCATATGTGGACACCGTTAAGGTCGGGCGGGCTGGTGGATACCAGCCAGGGGATGGAAAGTGTATATCACAGGGAATCGGTGCGGATGAATACGTATTTGACCTGTCAGATGACGGAGCGGGATGGAATCCGGGAAGCGCTGGAAAAGGCGGAGCCTCTTTCCATTCCGGGAATTATCGGTATTTCGGAGATTGTAAAAATGAGGCAGCACGATTTGGCGTTTATGTGTGAGCCAAAGGAGGCACCGGATATCCAGATGAACCAATACTGTACATTGGAAAAGACGGAATGGCTCATAAGGGAAGCGTCGGATTATGCCGCCGGAGTATTGGGGCTTTAGCATTCTGCCCGCTTCTGTACAGGGGTGACGCGATCCTTTTAAAGCTTCATATCGCGGATACATAAAGCGATCTGATAAGGAAACAGATCAGCGGTGGTTTTCAGATCATTGTTCAACAGCCTTTTTATATTCTGAATCCGGTAATTTACCGTATTGCGGTGGGTATATGTAGACCGGGCGACACCGATGAGGCTTCGGTCGTTTGTTATATAACTGCGCAGGGTTTCCACATAGCCTATACCTTCCCCCTGGTCTGAATAGTGAATTTTGTCATATTCCTCCAGAGGGCCCAGAAGCCTGTCCGCGTAGCTTCTCAGAATATCAGGATCCTCCGTGGAAAAAAGGATACCGAAAACACCCATTTGATTAAAATCAACAATAGGCCTTCCCATTTGCCTGGACATCTGTACGGCGATCCGTGCCCGCCCAAGTGCCTGCTTCAGGTTGTGTATGCCCTGGCAAGCGGGACCTATCCCCAGAGAAAGCTGTTTCCTTTCAAAGAAACTAAAAAAAATACTTTTCATCTGGCAGATGAGTTCTTCCGCTTTTTCCTCAGGAAAATCATTTATGGCAAGAATATACAAATCGTTCACTTCTATTAAAAAGTAAGGGAATCTGATTTTGCTTCCGTTCTGCCACAGGCCGAACACGTTTTCCAGCTTCAGCACGGACTGACGGAACAGGACTTTTTCCTCCGCAGTATATTTGGGCAGGAGGCAGAAAATCCGGAATGTGCCGTCCAGATTGTATCGGTTTCCGATGTCCTCCAGAAAATCTTCGGGAACCTCTTTCCCGCGAAGCAGGCGTTCAAAAAGAAGGGCTTCCTGTCTTTCCTTATGCATTTGGCTCATAATACGCATACAGTAATCTTGGATCAGATCGGTTATGGAAATTTCCCAGGGCATTTCCAGAAGAGGAAAATCGTGAGCTTCACACCAGTCGATAACTTCCTCGGGAATCTGTTTCAGATACATTCCCGTATTGATGATAATCCCGGTGCTTTCCGCATTTTTCATGGAGGAAACCAGGCGCAGCAGCCAGCCTTCATTGCCGGCTTTCATTCCGGTGGTGACGGCGAGTTCTTCTCCGCTGAACCGGTTGATTATGGTTTCGTCCTCCAGCATATGAACCCAGCCGGTAACATTATCCATCCCGTTTTTCCCCGCCAAAATCCGCAGCTTATATTTTTCTTTTGTCTCTTCATAAATTTCCCAGAACCGGATAGCCATAATAATCCTTCTTTCCTGTGCTTATGTATCGGCAGTACATATTTTTCCTGTTTTTTTCAGGCTAGCAGATTATAGACGAAAAGTCCAGGAAAATATATAGTATAGATGTAAAGAAACAACAGGGATCTACCTAAGGAGGTCGGGTTATGAACGCATTTGATCTGGACTATACGAATAATGTAATGCTGTCTGAGCAGAAGGTTGAATATCCCGAGTGGGTGGCAACTGAGAAGTTTTATAACTGTGAGAATTTCGGAAGAATATTCGCAGGCAGAGAGCCTTTAATCAGCAGTTTGTTCGGAAGAAAACGAGGGAAGTGATGACATTCGCACAGGACTCGTATCATGTTATTCAGGAGTAAAAATGTAAATATAAGATATGGAATGTGTATTTGTCTCCGGATCCGTTGGATCCGGAGTTTTTTTTGAAGAAAGGCCTTATATATGGCGTTTGTTTTGTGTGTCAGGATTGCGCAACCTCAAAGTGACAAAAAGATAAAAAAAGATATGCCAGGTTGGTGGAGGAGGTACCTGCCAGCTGGTACAATAGCCATATCAGAAAAAAGGAGGGACGAGAGATGAGTTTTGGAAAAAATCTGCAATTTTTAAGGAAAATGCATAATTCAATGACACAGGAGGAACTGGCGGAACGGATGGGGGTGTCCCGGCAGACAATATCAAAATGGGAATCGGAAACAGTGTATCCGGAAATGGAAAAAGCTTTTGAACTGTGTCAATTTTTTTCCTGTTCCATGGATCGCCTGTTTCGGGAAAATATGAATATGGAAAATGAAGCCTATTCCCCGGTCCGTATTGAGGAGCTGGAGGCTTTCCGAATGGTCCGTTATGTGGTTATCAGCCATGATCCGGAAACGGATGCACTCAATCATATGAAAAGATGGGCGGAAGAAAACGGCATATCCGGATCCTGGGGACATGTAAACCGGATTATAGGCTGGGATTTTCCCTATCTTTCACAGGAACAGGTTAATGTATTCCATATGCATGGCTATGCGGCGGCTTGTATTCTTCCTGAGGATTTTACGCCTTCCTGTAAAGATATGGAAGCAGTTGCCCAGGAAAAGGAAAAATATGCGGTAATCACTATAACGGAACCTTTTAATAATCCGTTCGAGCTGATACCTAATGCCTATAAAACCATCATGTCTTATATGGAGGTAAACGGGATAAAGCATAAGCCTGACGGGAAATGTCTGCCTTGCTTTGAATCGGAATATGAAAAGGACGGCGTGAGTTATATGGATATTTATGTAACAGTGGATATGAATTAAGGGCAGATAGCTATGCTGTTCTGCCGGGAAAAGGTATCATTCGGTTTCAGAGGTTCTTTTTTGTATCAGCCAGGTCCGGCTTGTAAAAGGAGATATGCCTGATCAATATTACAGGCCGGACATAGTATTAACTGGAATATTTGTGGACTGTAACTATAGCCAAACGAACAATCTGGTGACCGAACATTTGTGATAAACAGCTTGCAGTCAGTCATAATTTATGGTAAAGTTTCTTTACGGCATCTTCTGGTTTACAGGAGGCCTTATCAAATCAATTCATTCGCCGTAACTATACGGCATCATGGCGTATCAGCCATCAGTTTTTCATTGTTGTTTGTAAATATGCTATGAAAGGAGGAGTGTCTGCGGATTAGATCAGATTATATTTTTTATACTTTTTTTCAGGCGTTCGGAAGTCAGAAAAGGTAGTAATGAAAAAAGAAACAAGGAAAAAAATAAGAAAATGTATTTTTACGGCAGCCTTTTTCCAGGCTTTTATTTTCGTGGGTGCATTTCTGATAAAATTACCGGCTGCAGCGGAGTCTGACGGAAGTGTGTCCACTGCTATTGTTCATCATCATGAGGGAGGAGAAGACACAGGAGGAGGCTGCTACACAGAAATACGACATCAGCATTCCAAAGAGAACGGCTGTTACCGTTCCGGTAATTGTACGGTGACGGTCCATGGAAACGGCGGTTTCTGGTCTCAGGGAGATGCCTGGTGCGGCTGCCATGGACAGGTGCATGAAATCTATCAGAACGTGATTCGAAAACACAGCAGCTGCGGCGCGGCGGATCAATATACACAAATCCATTTTACGGAACATCATGGTCCCGGAACGGATGGTTTCAGGGGATATGACAGCAGTACGCACGGCTTTGATACCTTAAACTGCAGCCGTGGAGGAGAAGTGTTGGGTTATGAGAAAAAATGCGGCGCGGCGGAAGGGGAGGAAGTGGCTGTGTTCACTCTCCGTCCGGGCACCACAGTGTGGACAAGAGAGCTTACTCTCCGTGCCTCCTGTGAAATAAAAGGAAATATTTCCATAGCATCGGAGGGCTATATATGGAATGATGGAAGCCCTTCGGCACAGTCGGAATTTATTGTGGAAAAGAACGGGACATATACCTGCAGGCTGAATGCGGGTACAGATAATAATTCGGCGGAAGCGCCGGTTTCCATTACTGTTGCCAATATCGATCGGAAAGGTCCGGAGATCACTTCCATTACATGCCCTGAGGAATGGACTGCAGATAATGTGACGGTTAGCGTGCAGGCCGGGGATTTGCAGGAAGACGGCAGTGAAGGCAGCGGACTTGCCGATGAAGCATACAGTTTTGACGGCGGAAGCAGCTGGCAGGGGAATACGTACACTTACATGGAAAATGGATCTTACTTAATAAAGGTCAGGGATATTTTGGGCAATACAGAGGAGAAGGAATTCAATATCCGTACGATTGACCGGACGGCGCCGAAAATAACTGTTGCACAGGATACACAGGCAAATGTACTGACGAATACGGTAACAATCAGCGCAGAGGATCTCCAGCCGGACGGAGGACCAGGCTGCGGATTGGCTGAAGAGGCATATTCCTTTGACGGAGGAAAAACGTGGAGTGCCGATAATGAGCTTATCATAAAAGAAAATACCTCTTTGACGGCAGCCGTCAGAGATGCGTTGGGGAATATAGCGACAGAGGAAATATCCGTTTCCAATATTGACACGACCCCTCCGGAATTCAGCCTTTCCATATCTCCTCTGGATTGGGCTGAGGAATGCCGTATAACGGCGGAGGGACAGGATAAAAATGACACAGGCGGGGAGGGATCCGGCAGCATCCAATACTCCTTTGACGGAGGAAAAACATGGAGTACCGGGAACTCATTTACGATAACAGAGAACGGAACCTATCTGATAAAAGGAAAGGATGCACTAGGAAATACGGAGGAAAAAGAGATTACAGTAAACAATATTGACCGCACCGGTCCCACGCTCAGGCTGACTCAGACTCCGCAGGTGTGGCTGTATGGGAATGCGGTAATCAAAGTAGAAGCGCAGGATCTCCAGCCGGACGGAAGCCAGGGCTGCGGACTCGCCGAACAGCCTATTTCCAGGGATGGAGAGGAATGGAGCACAGATACGGAATTCGAATGCAGCGAACCGGGAACCTATACCTTTTACGGAAAAGACCTGCTTGGAAACATATCGGAAAGTACAATTGTGGTACGCAGGTTTGCAGTTTCAGGAGACGATGGAAATAATGGGGGAGGCAATAACGGAGGAGGCAGTCCGGGAGAAAAGGAAAGTAACGATTCCGGTTCCATGCCGCAGGAAAAAACGGAAAGAGATATGCTGCCAGGGATCGCCCTTTTGCCTGATACGGATATCAGCAGCAGAGGCGGCAAAACAGAGAATGTAAAAAAAGCGGAAAACACCAGGAAATTAAATTTACATAACAGGGTAAAAGGCTCGGAGGACAAACAGACAGAAGCGGAAAACGGCATCGGAAAAGAGCGGCTGTCCGGAAATGAAAGTTCCCGGGAAACGGAAAAACTGACTAAATCGGATAGACAGCAGGAATGTATCTGTACGGACAAATGCGGAAAACAGGGAAATGAGATCTGTCCTTTGTGCAGTCTTTGGCCGGAAAGATGCCGGGCCAAGGGATTCCAAAATCCGCAGCTTTGCCTTATCATATTGGGAATTTCTGTATTTCTCGGCGTATTTCTTTTGGAACTTCTCGTCTATATCAGACCGGTATTTCTGTATGGGAAAAAGGAGAAAGGCTCTTATGGTTTTGCAGGAATTCTCTTTGTCGGCAAAAAAGAAGACCTGTGGCAGATCACCCTTTACAAATCCCGTTATGATTCGTATAAAACAGGGGAGTTCCGTCTGCAGTGCGGTTTGTGGGGATATTTTCATGAAGGTGAGCCGCTTATGATTTCATTGGAAAATCTTATTTTCAAAAAATTTGAAGTATCCGGTAAATTAGATTTCCGTCTTTAAATTATTGCGGCAACCCATTCGGAAATGCCGCCGGAGAGAAAATACTCTAAGAGGCAGGCGCTAAGGAATCCTGGGAACTGCAGTCAACGGATAGCATAAGATGTTTGGACTGTTGATTTTTATTGATCGGAAAACAAGATTATTGTATAATGGAGGTAAATAATTGAGTGAAATAAAAATAAATGCAAAATATAAGGACAGGCTGTTCCGCTGGATTTTCAGCAGCAAAAAGGAACTGTTGGATTTATATAATGCGGTAAGAGGCACAAACTATACCGATCCGGAAGCCTTGGAAATCACGACGCTGGAGGATGTGGTATATATGGGTTTTAAAAACGATATTTCATTTTTAGTGGATGATGTTTTGAATTTATATGAGCATCAGAGTACTTACTCACCCAATATGCCGGTGAGAGGGTTCCTGTATCTGGCGGATATTTACCGGAAATATTTGGAGAGCCGTGATGAAAACCTGTACAGCAGCCGTCTGGTGCAGCTGCCATTTCCTCAGTATCTGGTTTTTTATAATGGAAGCAGGGAAGAACCGGATCGAAGGGTACTGAAGCTGTCAGACGCATTTTACAGACTGCCAGGATTGGAAAATACGGAGCCTTCCCTGGAGTGCCATGCGATTATGCTGAATATCAATCTGGGCCATAATAAAGAGCTGATGAGAAAATGCAGGAAATTATGGGAGTATGCCAAATTCATTCAATGCATAAGGGAACGGCTGGCTGAGGGGAAAACGCTGGAACAGGCCGTGGATGAGGCGGTGGAAGCCTGTATCAGAGATGGTGTTTTAAAGGATTTTTTAATTGGCCACAGAGCGGAGGTAAGAGATATGATCTTAGCCGAATATGATGAGGAACGCCATATCGCAAATGAAAAGCAGATTAGCTGGGAAGAAGGAAATGCTGCCGGAAAAGCAGAAGATATCCTTTCTTTGCTTGAAGAATTAGGAGACATACCGGAGGAGCTGCGCAGTAAAATACTGCAGGAGTCCGATTTGAACGTTTTAAGAAAATGGCTGAAAGAAGCGGCAAAGGCGGAATCAGTAGAGGCTTTTGCAGAACATATATCGTGAGGCAAAGCTATTCATCACGGTGACGAAAGGGACAATTCAGGGAAGCTGTATCTGCATGTACAAAGCGGCAGATACAGCTTCCTCTGTTTTTTACTCTCTTTTTATGGTATACTTAAGCCGTTTGTACAAAGCAGAACAGGGAGTGGCTGACAGGGAAACGGACCACATTCCCGGGCTGTATGGAATTGGATTTTCTGAAACAGGGATTAAAACAACAGATAACAGGACAATATATGAAAAAATTAGTGATAGGAATTCTGGCTCATGTGGATGCCGGAAAGACAACTTTATCGGAAGGAATTCTTTACCGGAGCGGCATGCTTCGGAAAATAGGCAGGGTGGATAACGGAGATGCCTTTTTAGATACGTATGCGCTGGAAAAAGAGAGGGGAATTACCATTTTTTCCAAACAGGCCAACTTCCGTTGGAAAAATATGGAGGTGTCCCTGCTTGATACACCGGGGCATGTGGACTTTTCTGCGGAAATGGAACGTACCCTTCAGGTACTGGATGCGGCAGTCCTTGTAATCAGCGGGGCCGACGGCGTTCAGGGGCATACACAGACTCTGTGGCAGCTTTTGAAGAGATACCGGATTCCCGTCTTCCTTTTTATCAATAAGATGGATCAGAACGGAACGGATAAGGAGGCGCTGAAGCGGGAACTGAAGGCCAGGCTGGATGAAGGCTGTGTGGATTTTGGGGAAGGCTTTACGGAGGACTTTTACGAGCAGTGTGCCATGTGTGATGAGACGGCTTTGGACTTTTTCCTGGAAAAAGGGGAGCTTCCGGAAGAAGAGCTTCGCCGCCTGATCCGGGAACGGAAGCTGTTTCCCTGCTTTTACGGTTCGGCGCTGAAGCTTTCCGGTGTGGATGAATTCCTGGATGGACTGGAACGTTTTGTTTCTGTGCCGGTCTATGGAAAGATCTTCGGGGCAAAGGTATTTAAAATTGCCAGGGATGATCAGGGAAATCGTCTTACTTATATGAAAATAACTGGCGGAAGCCTGCAGGTAAAAGCCGTGCTGACCAATGAGGGGAAGGCGGGAGAAAAAGAGGTATGGGAAGAGAAGGTAAACCAGATCCGTATCTATTCCGGCGATAAATATGAGCTGGTAAATGAAGTGCAGGCGGGCAGCGTCTGCGCTGTGACCGGTCTGAATCACACCCATCCGGGAGAAGGGCTGGGTGCCGAAGCGGCGTCTGCGGCCCCCGTACTGGAGCCGGTGCTCACCTATTCCATCCGTCTGCCGCAGGAGTGCCCGGTTCCGGTGATGCTCCCCAGGCTGCGCCAGCTGGAAGAGGAGGAGCCGGAGCTTCATATTGTATGGGATGAAAGGCTGCAGGAAATTCAGGCGCAGGTTATGGGAGAGGTTCAGATTGAAATCCTGAAAAGCCTGATTCAGGAACGGTTCCAAACGGCTGTGGAATTCGGTGCTGGAAATATTGTGTATAAGGAAACGATTACGGATACGGTGGAAGGTGTGGGACATTTTGAACCCCTCCGCCATTATGCAGAGGTCCATTTGCTGCTGGAACCGGGGGAAAGGGGAAGCGGACTTCAGTTTGATACGGACTGCAGCGAGGATATTCTGGATCGGAACTGGCAGAGGCTGGTAATCACCCATCTGGAAGAAAAAGATCACAGAGGTGTGCTGACGGGTTCGGTGATAACGGATATGAAAATCACATTGCTCACAGGCCGTTCCCACATCAAGCATACGGAAGGCGGCGACTTCCGGCAGGCCACATACCGCGCTGTGCGGCATGGGCTGATGCAGGCTCACAGCATCCTTTTGGAGCCCTGGTATCAGTTCCGGCTGGAGGTGCCGGAAAAAATGGTGGGTAAGGCGATGACCGACATTGAAAAAATGCACGGAACCTTTGAGGCCCCACGTACAGAAGAAGATATGGCAGTCCTCACTGGTGAAGCCCCCGTGTTTACCATGCGGGATTATCAGAAGGAAGTGATTGCCTACACCAAAGGCTATGGCCGTCTTTTCTGCACCCTGCTGGGCTATCGGCCCTGCCACAATGCGGAAGAGGTGATAGCAGAAGCTGGTTATGATCCGGAGCGGGATACGGAAAATCCCGCCGGTTCGGTGTTTTGTGCCCATGGGGCCGGCTTCGTGGTGCCCTGGGATAAGGTGAAGGATTATATGCATCTGGAATGCCGTATCCTGCAGCGCGACGTTCCGGAAGAGACAGCAGGGCTTACCCCGAAAAGCAGGGAAATACCGGAAGAAAAATGGATGGGAGTGGAGGAAATCGATGAAATTCTCGCTCGTACCTATCATGCCAATAAAAGAAACAAGGAACAGCCGAGAAAGGACGGGTGGAACCGGAAACTGACCAGGCCTTCCACGCCTCCTCCCGGGGATCCCGTTTATAAAGGAACCGGGAAAGGGGCGGTCAGAGAAAAATATCTGCTCGTTGACGGTTATAATGTGATATTTGCCTGGGATGATTTGAGGGAGCTGGCGGAAACAAATATTGACGGCGCTAAAGGAAAGCTGTTGGATATCCTGTGCAACTACCAGGGGATTGTCCGCTGCCAGGTGATAGTGGTTTTTGACGCTTACCGTGTCCAGGGACATGTGACGGAAGTACTTGACTATCATAACATTCATGTGGTATATACCAGAGAGGCGGAAACCGCGGATCAGTATATTGAAAAATTCACCCATGAAAACGGGGAAAAATATGATATTACCGTGGCAACCTCCGATGGTCTGGAGCAGGTTATTATCCGCGGACAGGGCTGCCGCCTATTATCTGCCAGAGAGCTTGAGGAAGAAGTGAAACGTGCCAGCGGAAGGCTCCGGGAAGAATACCTGGATCAGCAGAAAATGGATAAAAATTACCTTCTTGGCGCGATTTCCGAGGAAGCGCGCAGGCAGGTTGAAAAGATACAAGAGGATGAAACGAATTGAAATTTTTATATGATATCCCCGCCTCCTTCTGGGGGCTTTTCCGGTCGGTGAACCGGGAAATTTATATGGAAGCCCTTCTGACGATTGATGATGAATATCAGTATAATAATTTTTTCCTGAGCAGGGAAGCCTGCGTGCAGATTCTGGGAGAGATGTGCACACAGCAGAAGCTGCTGATGGAACAGGAAGAGACGGAGACAGAGGAAGAAGCCCAGGAAGCAGTGCCTAAGAGGATACTGAACTGGCTGCTGCGGGCCAAATGGCTTCGTAAAGTCGAGGACTATACGACGATGACCACCAATATAGTCATCCCGGATTACGCGGCCGTTTTTATCAGTGCGTTCGATCAGCTGGTCAACCAGCCTCTGGAGGATACCGATATTTATATTCAGAACGTGTATGCCACTCTTTTTTCCTTCAAAAATGATTCCAGAATGAATATTACCATGCTGAAAACGGCACTGGTAAATACGAAAAAACTGAACAAGGCTCTTCAGGATATGCTGCATAACATGGATAAATTTTTCGAACGCCTCTTATCCAAGCAGTCCTACGGGGAATTGCTGGAGGAGCATCTGGAAGGCTATGTGGAAGAAGTGGTGAATAAAAAGTACCACATCCTGAAAACGAGCGATAATTTCTATATATATAAAATGGACATCAAACGCTGCCTGAAGGAAATGCGGGAGGATGATGCCTGGATAGGACGGATCCGTGCAAAGCAGGAGCTTTCCCGGGAGAAAAAGGGAAAAGAGCCGGAGGGCTTCTACCGAAGAAGGCAGGAAGAGGATGTGCTGGATCTCATTGATCAGATTGAGCGGGGCTTTGACGATATTGAACACCGTATTGCCAACATGGATCGGGAGCACAGCAAATATGTGCGGGCCACGGTAAGCCGCCTGAACTATCTGCTGAGTGATGAAAGCGATCGCCATGGCCTGATCATCCAGCTGCTGAACCATCTGGGAGAACCGGAAGAGGAAAAAGAGCAGGCGGACCGCCTGCGGCTTGTGGCGCAGAGGATGAATCTTTCCGCCTATGAAATCCTGAATGATAATCCGCTGTATAAGCGGAGAAGGAGAAGGAATTTTACTGAAGAGCTGGTTCCCGATGAGGAAAATAAAGAGCTTTCCCGGGAAGAGGTCCTTCAGATGAACAAGATACATCACCGGTTTACAAGGCAGCAGATCGAAAGCTTTATCGAGGAGCGTATGACGGATGGGGTCCTGGAAACGGGCAGCCTGCAGTTAACCTGTCAGGAAGACTTTGAAAAGCTGATCCTGGCTTACGATATCAGTATGCGTAAGAACAGCAGGTTCCAGGTGGTCACCTCGGGAGAGCAGGTGGAAGGCGAGCGCTACACCTATCCGGCCATGATGTTTGTGGAAAGAAAGGGCAGCGGTTCGGCCCGGTCTGACTGATAAGAGAAAGGGAAAAAGAGATGCTTCCATATATAAATGAATTATCCCAGGAGGAGCAGGAAAAGCTGCAGGAGATGATCCGAAGGCTCTTCCGCCAGACTTTTCTCCTGGAGAGGAAATACGATAAAAAAGCAGGCAGGATGGTGGCCGATAAGGACTTCTATTTTGCCGACAGGCACATGGATTTTCTGAAGGATTATTTTGCCGCCGCAGGAATCTGCCTGGAACAGAATACGGAGCTGGGAACCATTTATTTGACAGGAGAAACCACCATGGGAGAACGGATTCCCAAGCTGGCGACCATTTATCTTCTGCTTCTGAAGCTGATTTATGATGAACAGATGGCGGCCGTTTCCTCCAGCGTGAATATTGTCACCACCTTCGGGGAACTGAACGGCAAGGTGGGTGAGTTCCGGCTTTCCCGCAGCCTTTCTTCCCTTACGGAAATCAAACGGGCATTTGCCTTTCTGAAGAGATACCAAATGGTGGAACTGATGGATGCCCTGGACGAACTGGGAGAAAATACCCGGATTATTATTTATCCCTGCATCAATCTGGTGCTGATGCGTGAGGATGTCCTTAAGCTGCTGCAGAGCTTCGGAGAGGATGGAGACGAAGAGGGGAAAGCAGAGGAAGAGGACATCATAGGTGAAGAGGACAGCATAGATGAGGAAGCCGGCGCAGAGGAAGAGATCGGCATGGACGGCGAGGTTAACGGGGATGAAGAAGATACGTTAGAAGGAGATAAAGCAGATGGAAACACCGCAGATGATGACAGCACAGCTTTCGGAACCGCAGACAGCGGAGCAGCAGGAGGGAATGCCTCAGCTGGAGAGCAGCCGCCAGTCCTTTAAGGCGATTACGAGAATTGCGCTGAATAACTGGCACTACATAGATTCCAAGATACTTACCTTAAATAAAAGCATCAATTTTTTTACCGGCCATTCCGGAAGCGGCAAGTCCACTGTTATCGATGCCATTCAGATCGTCCTTTATGCCAATACGGACGGAAGGGGCTTCTTTAATAAAGCCGCCGCGGATGATTCGGACCGGAGCCTGCTGGAATACCTGAGAGGCATGATCAATATCGGGGAAAACAACCAGGCGGAATACAAAAGAAACCATAATTTTTCCACCACCATCGCGCTGGAACTGGAACAGACCGGAAGCGGGGAAAAGGAATGTGTGGGTGTGGTTTTTGATGTGGACACCTCCACCAATGAAATCGGCCGCCTGTTCTTCTGGCATAAAGGAGGAATTCCGGAAAATGGGTACCGGACCGCCGGGCGCGCCATGGCGATCGGGGAGCTTAAAAATTACCTGCAGAAAAACCTGACCCGTGAGGAATGGTTTTATACCTCCAATAACGAACGGTTCCGCAGGAATCTGTATGATGTCTATCTGGGAGGCCTGGATATGGAGAAGTTCCCCAGGCTTTTCAAACGCGCCATCCCGTTCCGGATGAATATCCGGCTGGAAGAGTTCGTGAAGGAATATATCTGTATGGAGCAGGATATCCATATTGAGGATATGCAGGAAAGCGTGGTTCTTTACGGGCGGATGCGCAGGAAGATTGAAGAGACGCAGACGGAAATCGAAGAGCTGACAGGAATCAGGGATCAGTTCAGCCGGTTTGTGGAAGGCCAGCAGAGAACCAGGAGTCTCCGTTACCGCCTGGACAAGCTCACTATCCTGCAGCTGACGGAAGTCATCCGCGAGCTGCAGACCCGGGCCGGGGAAGGGAAAAAGGATCTTCTGGCCCAGAAGGAAAGCCTGGAAAACCTGCTTTCCACAAGGGCTGATTATGCTTCCCAGCATGAAGAAATTAACCGCCAGCTCATCAGCAGCGGATATGCGGAGCTGGAAGCCAAGCAGAGAAGCCTGGAAGAGAACCTGGCTCTTCTGGAAAGAAGTGAGCGGAAATGGAAGACTCTCTCCGACAGCCTGGAACGATGGGAAGAGGAAGAGAATATATCCAACCAGACGATATGGGATATGGACAAATTCCGGAAGGGAACCATTTCCGGCGAGGAGCTGGAACGGCTGAAAAAAAGTCTGAAGGAAGTGGAAACCGATCTGGAAAAGCAGCATCAGGAGGCGGCAGCGGAAGGAAAGGCCCTTCAGAAGGAAGCGGATCTCATCCAGAAGGATCTCATGGAAATCATGCTGGGCCGCAAAGCCTATCCCAGGGAGCTGGAGGATGCCAGAAGCCAGATTCAGAGACAGCTTTACGAGAAAACCGGCAAAAATATCCCGGTTCGTATTCTCGCCGATTTGCTTGATATCAAGGATGAAAAATGGAGAAATGCCATAGAAGGTTATCTGGCATGGAACAAGCTGGCGCTGATCGTGGAGCCGGCTTACGTCAAAGAAGCCATGGAAATCTACGAAAGCCTGGATGCCAAAAAGTACTGGCGGATATCCCTTGTGGATACGGAAAAACTCGCCGCCCAGGAATACCAGGTGCGTGAGAATGCCCTGGCGGAGGAGGTTGACTGCAGAGAATCCTATGTAAAAGCCTTCATCCATTTCCTCCTCGGAAACGTGATAAAATGTGAGGATGTGCAGCAGCTTCGCCGGTGCAAAATCGGTATTACCGCGGACTGCCTGATGTATCAGAACTTCCAGCTGCGCCGCCTGAACCCGGATAACTATACAAGAAGGGCTTTTATCGGGGAAAAGAGTATGCGCAGGCGCCAGAAGGAGCTTCAGGCCCGTCTGGAGGAACTGAACAAGAGCCTGGAAGAATACTCCGCTGCAGCCGCACAGGCCAAACGCCTGTTAAGCTATGAATATCTGCAGGACCCTGTGGAAAGCTATGTGGAGCTGTTTCAGGATATAGAAGAAAAAAAGAAAAAAGAAGCACAGCTTAAGAAGCTGGAAAAAAGGATGGAGGAACTCTGCGCCGGTTCGGTGGAGCTTCTTAAGGAAACGCTGCAGGAAATAGCGGAAAAAGAAAAGATTCTGGAAGGCCATATCGATAGTCTGAAAATCCAGATCCATGACAGAGAAAACAAAATCAAGGCGGATGATGCCGCCTATATCGAAAAGAACGAAGAACTGCTGGAAAAACAAAGACAGCTGGTTTCCTCCCCCACATGGGAGGAGGACTGGGAACGCTTTTTCTCCCAGGTGAAAAATCCAAGATACGATACCCTGATCCGCCAGGCGCTTGCTGCCATCACGGAGGCTGAGGAGGATCTTGAGGTACAAAGGAACCGTCTTGTGGACATCCGTTCCGAATACCTGAAGCGCCATCCGAACCGGGACTTTTCCGCCAGCGGTGAGAAAAATGAGGATTACCAGGCCCTGCTTGATGAGCTTTCCTGTGACCGTATCAAGGATTTTGAAGAAAAGGCGATGGAGCAGGCCCGGATTGCGGTTGACCACTTCAAGGAAGACTTTATTTATAAAATCCGCAGCGCCATAAAAGAAGCGTATATCCGTCGCGATGAACTGAACCGCATCATCCGCAGGCTGAATTTCGGCAAGGACAGATACCAGTTCAAGATAACGAAAAACAAGGGGCTGGACGGAGAATACTACGATATGTTTATGGACGAGTCTCTGGAAATCGATCCCTCCACCCTTTCCGGTTCCGTGGAGCATCAGATCAATATGTTTTCCATGGATCATGAAGACAAGTACGGCACCCTCATGAATGATTTGATCCGTATTTTCATCCCTCCGGATACGGCAAATGCCCAGGAGCAGGAAGAAGCCAAAAAGAATATGGAGAAATACGCGGATTACCGCACCTATCTTTCCTTCGAAATGGAACAGATCGTGGAAGGAGAGGAAAGGCTGGTAATCGGGCTGAGCAAAATGATAAAGAAAAATTCCGGCGGCGAGGGCCAGAACCCGCTTTATGTAGCCCTGCTCGCCAGTTTTGCCCAGGCCTATCATATCAATCTGTCACCCAAGCTGTCCCGCAGGCCGACCATCCGCCTGGTGGTGCTGGACGAAGCCTTTTCCAAGATGGATGCGGAAAAAGTGGCCAGCTGTATTGAACTGATACGCGGACTCGGCTTCCAGGCCATCATCAGCGCGACCAACGACAAAATCCAGAACTACCTGGAAAACGTGGACAAAACCTTCGTTTATGCCAATCCCAATAAGAAGAGCATTTCCATCCAGGAATTCGAAAAGAAGGATTTTGCCCAGCTCATACGGGAGGAAGAGATGTAGCATAGTTACGGAACCGGCTCCCGTCCGGGTTCCTTCCGAAACTGCGAAGGCGTGATGGAGAAGTGCGCCTGAAAATGATGACAGAAGGAAGCACTGTCCGCAAACCCGCAGGAATTGGAAATTTCCGTAATGCGCAGATCCGTGGAGGCAAGCAGCCGCTTGGCCATGGAAAGCCGCAGACGGATCAGATACTGCTGGGGAGAAATCCCCAGCTCCCGGGTAAAAAGCTTATACAGGTAGGTTCGGTCAATTCCCACATACCTTGCCACATCCTGGATTTTAATCACATAAGCATAATTATGCTGCAAATAGTCCAGCGCCTGCTGCAGATAGGCGCTGGAATTTTTTTCGGCATTTCCCGCATCCGGGGACAGAAGAGAGAAGAATCGGTAAAGCAGGGAAAGATGAAGATAGGTATTCCCCGGCTGGGAATACAGCATATCGTTTATGGAAAGCAGGCATTCCCCCACGGGATTCCCGGCGGCCTGTGCCTCACCTACCTTTACGGAACATAAGGATAGCCCGCAGGGCGCGGCATCCGTTGATCCCGATACCGGAGAAATCCGTCCTTCTGCAGCTTTGCCGTCAACAGAGGCAGGAGAGGAGGAATGATATACCGGAGAAGCGGCGGTGAGGCCGCAGGCGGACAGAATATCCGCCGCATCCCGTCCGTCAAAGCCGATCCAGCAATATTCCCAGGGGTCGGTACTGCTGGCCGCATATGCCGAAACAACGCCGGGGATGATCAGAAAAGCATCTCCGGCAGTAAGCCGCCAGCTTTGTTTTTCACTTTGAAAGGTACCCGTTCCCGAAAGCACATAATGCAGCAGATAATGGGGCCATATCCCGGGACCGCAGGCATGGGAAGGGGACGTTTGTTCGTGCCCGCTGAAATAGAGCCGGACAGGCGGTTCCATGACAGACAGGTTATGGATATCAGACATAAAGGTCCCTCCTGAAAAATATAAAATATATGTTCCGGCCAGACAGAACCGTTTTTTGCCAGGCAACATAATGACAATAAAAAGAAACAGAGACAGCTTTTCTTTCCAACAGTATAAAGTATAATGGATAAAAAAGCAAAACACTGCATGAGATAAAAACGGAGGTATTTTTATGGGGATCAGAGTCTGTGAAGAAAAGAAAATATTCAGCATCAGCACGCCGAACACCACCTATCTGATGGGAGTTTCCGGTGAAAACCTGCTGGGTCATATGTATTACGGAAAACGGATGGAGGATATGGACGGCTATTATCTGCTCCGTAGCGGCGACAGCCCGGAGGAGAAGCATAATCATCTTAGAGACAAAGTAGGATACCTGGACAGCTTCTCCTTTGAGTATCCGGTCTGGGGAACCGGTGATTTCCGGGATCCCTGTCTGCGCGTTCGGGATGAAAACGGTTACCGGGCCTGTGAACTGCATTACGAAGCCTACGAAATCCTGGAAGGAAAACCGGCTCTGTCCGGAATGCCCTCCACCTTTGCTGGAAAAGAAGAAGGACAGGGTGCCCGGACCCTTATCATTACGCTCAAAGACGAAGTACTGGGCTTAAAGGTACTGCTGCGCTACAGCATTTTTGAAGATTCCGATGCCATTATACGCAGCGTGGCAGCCGTCAATGAAAGCGGGAAAAAACTCTATCTGGAAAAAATCCTCAGCGCCTGCCTGGACATGGACAATGAAGATTTTGACCTGATCACACTGCACGGCTGCTGGGCAAGAGAAAGACATATCACCCCTCACAAGGTCACAGAGGGAAAACATACCGTATCTTCCCTGCGCGGGGAGACAAGCCACCATATGCAGCCGTTTATGGCCCTGACAACAAACGGCACCAGCCAGACCGAAGGAAGCGTCTACGCCATGAACTTCGTTTATTCCGGCAACTTTATTGCCCAGACGGAACTGGATCACAGAGAAAGCGTGCGCATGAGCCTGGGCATCCATCCCGACGGCTTTGAATGGGTCTTAAATCCCGGCGAACAGTTTGAAACCCCGGAAGCCGTACTGATTTACTCCGCACAGGGACTGGGAAAAATGACCCGCACCTTCCACGACCTCTATAAAAACCACCTGATCCGCAGCAAATACCTCCACTCCAAACGCCCGATCCTGATCAACAATTGGGAAGCAACCTATTTTGATTTCGACGACGACAAACTCGTGGCTATTGCTGCGGAAGCCAAAAAACTCGGCATAGAAATGCTCGTTATGGACGACGGCTGGTTTGGAAAACGCTGCAATGACGAATGCGCCCTGGGAGACTGGCAGGTCAATGAAACCAAGCTCAGAGGCGGCTTAAAATCCCTCGTTGACAGAGTGAATGCCGAAGGGCTCAAATTCGGAATCTGGTTCGAACCGGAAATGATATCGCCTGATTCCGACCTCTATCGTGCCCATCCCGACTGGGCGATACAGATACCCGGCCGTCCCATTAATATGGCCCGCCATCAATATGTACTCGACCTCACCCGCCAGGAAATCGTGGACTATGCCTATGAATGCGTGGCAAAAGTCATAAGAAGCGCCAACATAGAATATGTGAAATGGGACATGAACCGCCCCCTTTCCGACATCGGCAGCGCAGCCCTGGACAGCGAACACATGGGAGAATTCTATCACCGCTACGTACTTGGCGTATACCAGATGCAGGAAAGACTCATTCAGGAATTCCCCGACCTTCTACTGGAAAACTGCTCCGGCGGAGGCGGACGCTTCGATCCCGGCATGCTGTACTACAGCCCCCAGATTTGGACCTCCGACGACATGGATCCCATTGAACGCCTCTCCATCCAGGAAGGAACCGCCCTCCTTTACCCCTTAAGCTCCATGGGCGCCCACATCTGCGTCTGCCCCAACCACTCCGTAGGCCGTATAACCCCCATGGAAACCCGTGCCCACGCAGCCCTCGCCGGAACCTTCGGCTACGAACTCGACATCACAAAACTGACCGAAGAAGAAAAAACAAAAGCCATTGCATTCAACCGGGATTACCACAAATACAACGACCTCATCCGCGAAGGAGACTACTACCGCATCGCCTCCTACCGTGAAAACTCCCTCTACGACTGCTGGCAGGTAACAGACAAAGACCAAACCCGCACCCTCGTAACCTACATCCAGGTACGCTACGAAACCGAACGAAAATCCAGACGCCTCAAACTCTCCGGCCTGGACCCCAAAGCCCGCTACCGCCTGGAACAAACCGGAGAACTCTACTCCGGAGAAATGCTCATGAACGCAGGCTACCTCCAACCCATGCTCTTCGGAGACTACCGCAGCATACTCCTGTACTTCACCAAAGAATAACACCACCAGCCCTAACAAATAAACTACACTCATTTTGCAAATTTCACACTTCTTCTATACATAAAATATAAAAAGACACCAAGTCAGCTGATACCCGGCCCCGCCGCCATCACAGACTTGGTGTTCTTCTTACATCCCTCAATATAAAAAAGTCTACTCCGTCACTCCCATAACCTATTTGAAAATTCATTTCTACCATCTGCCCGCCCAACTTTGCATTATATTTAATTCCAATGCAGTCAACGTAGCCCACTACGCCTCCCTCATTGTAACCCAATCTCCCACAAACCAATTTTCAAACAAACTCCTGTACTCCCCTTTATCCGCCAATACCCTTCGCCAGGCTGCTGAGTCCTGTTTTTGGGCTGCCGGTCCGCTCCCGGCTTCTGTATCTGCTTCCGGGGG
>OGXN01000887.1_pt1 | contig 33719 bp, 31 predicted proteins | sample 1576281 | NCBI WGS metagenome assembly OGXN01 (sample SAMEA3541494, study PRJEB24748) | human gut metagenome | biome: human gut; feature: human-associated habitat; material: faeces | place: China | collected 2012
GCATAAAATTTGTATTTCCCGTTTGAATGGAACGTATGAATTTCCGTCTCATTTTTTATTGGTTGCTGCCATGAACCCTTGCCCGTGTGGTTACTACCCGGACCGAAACCGGTGTTCCTGTACGGAGGGAGAAGTTGCCAGATACCTGGGGCGAATCAGCAGCCCCCTTTTGGATAGGTTTGATTTGTGTACGGAGGTAAAGGACGTTCCCTCCCAGCAGCTCTGGAGGAGAGAAAGAGGAAAAACTTCGCTGGAAATCCGCAGAGAGGTGCAGCGGGTTCATGAGATTCAGAAAGCACGTTACGGGGAGGAGAAAATCTGTTTCAATGGTTCTCTTGGCGGAAGGGAAACTGAGAAGTACTGCCAGATGGACAGGGAGGGAGAAAGGCTGCTGAAAAAAGCCTATGAAAAAATGAATTTAAGCGTAAGAGGGTATCATAAGATTTTAAAGACAGCCAGAACCATAGCGGATTTGGACAAAGAGGAGCTTATCAGGGAGCCTCATATCAGTGAGGCTGTGTTTTACCGGACCTTAGATGACAAATACCGGAAATAGGAGAAAGGGATTTTTATATGGAACGAAAAGAAAAGATTTGTTGTTATACTGCATTGGAAAAGGAATTTCCGGCAAAACTCCGGGATTATGATAAGATGCCGGGCGTTTTGTACGTGAAAGGACAGTTGCCGGATGTCGGGAAAAAAAGTGTGGCCATTGTAGGAGCCAGAACCTGCAGCCGCTACGGGGCTTATCAGGCCTATGAGTTTGCCAAAGCCCTGGCCGGATACGGAGTACAGATAATCAGCGGCCTGGCCAGAGGGATTGACGGCTGTGCCCACAGAGGCGCTTTGGACGCAGGCGGCGCAACCTTTGCCGTTTTGGGCTGTGGGGTGGATATCTGTTATCCCGAAGAAAACAGGAAAATTTATGACAGGATACCGGGACAAGGAGGCATTCTGTCCGAATTCCCTCCGGGAATGCTTCCCAAGGCAGCTCATTTCCCTGTAAGAAACAGGATTATAAGCGGGCTTTCCGATGTTGTCCTGGTGGTTGAGGCCAGAATGAAGAGCGGCACCCTGATTACAGTGGATATGGCACTGGAACAGGGAAAAGAGGTATTTGTGGTTCCCGGAAGGATAACGGATGCCCTCAGCAGCGGCTGTAATGAGCTTATCAGACAGGGAGCGTGCATGGCCTGCAGCCCTGATGTACTTCTGGAGGAGCTTGCCAAAAACCGGAAAAAATTCCGGAAGAATGCGGCAGCCTCAGACGGGTCTGCCGAAGAGGAACCGGCTGAGGACGGAGTGAAAAGCTTCCTTGATTTCACTCCACGGGCGGCAGACAATATTTATGAAGAGATGAAGAAAAAAGGGATTTCCATGTCCCTTCCCCAGCTTCTGCAGAACCTGCTGGAGCTGCAGATGGAAGGTGCGGTAAAACAGGAAGGAGGCTATTTTTTCCTGTCCGGTGAAAAGTTGTAAATTCCTAAAATAAACATGAGATTTTTATAAAATTCCTTGCCACGGCAGAAAATATGGTGTATAGTGGTTCACGATTGCTGGCTGTTTAGCGTATGTCCGGCGATCGAAGGGAACGGGTTAACAGCCTTACATTATCTGATACATTTGGTATGAGTTGCGCAGGAGTATAGAGAAACTCCCATCGGCGCAAAGGAGAAGGAGATAAAAGGTCTATATGGCAAAATATCTTGTAATAGTGGAATCACCTGCAAAGGTAAAAACAATCAAGAAGTTCCTTGGCCCGAATTATGAGGTGGCCGCAAGCAACGGTCACGTACGGGATCTGCCTAAGAGCCAGCTAGGAATTGATGTTGAGCATGATTATGAACCGAAATATATTACCATCCGCGGCAAGGGGGATATCCTGGCGAATCTTCGCAAGGAGGTTAAAAAAGCGGAAAAAGTATATCTGGCAACGGACCCTGACCGTGAGGGGGAAGCGATTTCCTGGCATCTGACCAACGCGCTGAACCTGGAAAAAAACGGAAAGAAAATTTACCGGATCACTTTTAACGAAATAACTAAGAATGCGGTGAAGGAATCGCTGAAGCACCCGAGGGAAATAGATATGGGACTGGTGGATGCCCAGCAGGCCAGGCGTGAGCTTGACCGTATGGTGGGGTACCGTATTTCCCCGCTGCTTTGGGCGAAGGTCAAGAGAGGCTTGAGCGCCGGGCGTGTACAGTCCGTGGCGCTTCGCATGATCTGTGACAGAGAAGATGAAATTAACGCATTTATACCGGAAGAATATTGGACGCTGGATGCTTCCTTTAAGATTCCCGGTGAAAAAAAGCTGCTGATGGCCAAGTACTATGGCACTACGAGCCAGAAGCAGAACCTGACCTGTGCGGAAGATGTGGAAAAGGTGAAGAAGGAGCTGGAAGGCGCGGCTTATCAGGTAACCGATGTGAAGAAGGGCGAGAGGGTAAAAAAAGCGCCTCTTCCGTTTACCACATCCACACTGCAGCAGGAAGCCAGCAAGGTGCTGAATTTTTCCACCCAGAAAACAATGCGCCTTGCACAGCAGCTATATGAAGGAATTGATATAAAAGGAAACGGCACGGTGGGTGTTATCACCTATCTGCGTACGGATTCCACCCGTGTGTCCGAGGAAGCGGAGCATCAGGCTGCGCTGTATATTGAAAAGGCTTACGGCCCGGAATATACGGGAGCAAAGAGCCAGGAGAAGAAGAGCGGCCAGAAAATACAGGATGCCCATGAGGCGATCCGTCCCACCGACATTTCCCGTATCCCGCTGGAACTGAAAGAGTCCCTTTCCAGGGATCAGTTCAGACTGTACCAACTTATCTGGAAACGGTTTGTTGCAAGCCGTATGACTCCGGCCGTTTATGAGACGACGTCAGTGAAGATCGATGCTGCAGGCCACCGTTTTACAGTGGCGGCAAGCAAAATACGGTTTGATGGCTTTATGAGCGTTTATACACAGGAGGATGACGAGAAGGCGGAAAATAATACTCTGGTAAAGGGAATTGACAAGAATACAAAGCTCACCTTCGACAGCTTCCAGGAGGAGCAGCATTTTACCCAGCCCCCGGCACATTATACGGAAGCATCTCTGGTAAGGGCGCTGGAAGAGCAGGGAATCGGCCGCCCGAGTACCTATGCTCCCACAATTACGACCATTCTGGCAAGAAGATATGTGGTAAAGGAAAATAAGAACCTTTATGTTTCCGAGCTGGGTGAAGTGGTAAACTCCATGATGAAGGAAGCATTCCCCACAATTGTTGATGTGAACTTCACGGCCAATATGGAAGCGCTTCTGGACGGTGTGGAAGAAGGAAGCGTGAACTGGAAGACGGTTGTGTCCAATTTTTACCCGGATTTGGATGAAGCGGTTCAGCAGGCGGAAAAGGATCTGGAACAGGTACAGATTGCAGACGAAGAATCGGATGAGGAATGCGAGCTGTGCGGCAGGAGAATGGTAATTAAATATGGCCCTCACGGCAGGTTCCTGGCGTGTCCCGGTTTCCCGGAATGCCGCAATACCAAGCCGTATTTTGAGAAGGTGGGAGTGGCCTGTCCCAAATGCGGGAAAGACATCGTGCTGAAAAAGACAAAGAAGGGCAGAAAATACTATGGCTGTATCGGAAATCCGGAATGTGATTTTATGGTGTGGCAGAAGCCTTCGGCAGAAAAATGCCCCCAGTGCGGTTCCATTATGCTGGAAAAGGGAAACAAGCTGGTCTGCTATAATGAAGAATGTGGTTATGTGATGGAGAAGAAAACGGAAGAAGTATAAGAACTGCTCAGTATGGCTGTTAGTGCCTGGGTCGTCCGGTATACAAGTGCTGCAACGGTCAGAGTGACAAAATGCGTTGCGTCTGACGGGTGTCTGTGCTACAATAGTGTCATAAGTTTGGGCATTCTGCCGGAGGAAAAACTAACATGAGTAGCGTTCAACTACTGGACAGAACACGGAAAATAGGAAAGTTGCTTCACAACAACAATTCCAGTAAGGTGGCTTTTAATGATATATGCAAGGTTATGAGGGAAATTCTCGGATCCAATGTACTGGTAATCAGCCGTAAAGGCAAAGTGCTGGGAATTGCCACAGCGGATAACAAAGAGGTTATTGCGGAGCTGCTTAAGGACGAAGTGGGTAGTTTTATAGATCCTATGCTGAATGAGAGACTTCTTTCCGTCCTTTCCACCAAGGAAAATGTTAATCTGGCGACATTGGGATTTGAAAATCAGTCTATCATGAAATTCGCGGCGGTTGTTTCTCCCATCGAGATTGCGGGAGAGCGTCTCGGCACCCTTTTTCTTTACCGCCATGGAGAGACCTATGATATAGATGATATTATTCTCTGTGAATATGGAACTACAGTAGTTGGCCTGGAAATGCTGAGGTCTGTCAGCGAAGAGAGTGCGGAGGAAAGCAGGAAGCTGGCGGTTGTCAAATCTGCCATAGGAACGCTGTCCTATTCGGAAACACAGGCTATTATCCACATCTTTCAGGAACTGAATGGCTTAGAGGGAGTTCTGGTAGCGAGTAAGATAGCGGACAGAGCCGGTATTACCCGTTCCGTTATAGTCAATGCCCTGAGAAAGTTTGAGAGTGCAGGAATCATCGAGTCCCGTTCCTCCGGAATGAAGGGCACTTATATTAAAGTAAGAAATAATGTTGTTTTTGAAGAAGTTAAGAAGCTGGAAGAAAGCATGAAGTTATGATAAACGGAAATCAGCAGAATCAGGCTGATTTTAGTAAATCCCCCTTGCACAGGGGGATTTTTTATGCTATAATTCAAATGTTGTGACCAAAAATCACGTATGTGGATTTCCAGTCCGGTGCTTCTTTAACGCGGAAGTGGCTGGGAATGGAAGCTGAGTATTCCAGAGAAGCATACGGAAGAATTCAACCAAACGGAGGTAAGAAACATGAGCGTTATTTCTATGAAGCAGTTGCTGGAAGCAGGTGTTCATTTTGGACATCAGACAAGAAGATGGAACCCTAAAATGGCTCCTTATATCTTCACAGAGAGAAATGGTATCCATATCATTGATCTTCAGAAGTCCGTAGGAAAGATTGATGAAGCTTATAATGCAGTTTCCGAAATTGCAGCACAGGGCGGAACCATTCTTTTCGTAGGAACCAAGAAGCAGGCTCAGGACGCTGTTAAGGCTGAAGCAGAGCGCTGCGGTATGTATTATGTAAATGAAAGATGGCTGGGCGGTATGCTTACCAACTTCAAGACCATCAGAAGCAGAATTGAAAGACTGAAACAGATCGAGACCATGGCCGAAGACGGAACATTTGATGTTCTTCCCAAGAAGGAAGTTATCCAGATTAAGAAAGAATGGGAAAAGCTGGAGAGAAACCTGGGCGGCATTAAGAATATGACCAGAATCCCTGATGCTATTTTTGTAGTAGATCCCAAGAAGGAAAGAATCTGTGTACAGGAAGCTCATATCCTGGGAATCACCCTGATTGGTATCGGTGATACCAACTGTGATCCTGAAGAACTGGATTTCATCATTCCTGGTAATGATGATGCTATCAGAGCAGTTAAATTAATCACATCCAAGATGGCAGACGCAGTTATCGAAGCAAATCAGGGCGAAGCTGTTTATGATGAAGAAGCTCTGGCTGCCACGGAAGCAACAGATATCGAAGAAGTTGCAGTGGAAGCGGAAGCAGCAGAATAAGCATAACAGATAAGAATGATACAGAAAGGCGGAGGAAAATAGAATGGCTATCACAGCAGCAATGGTAAAAGAATTAAGAGAGCTTTCCGGCGCAGGTATGATGGACTGCAAGAAAGCGTTAAATGAGACAAACGGCGATATGGAAGCAGCTATGGAGTTCCTGAGAAAGAACGGACAGGCTAAAGCAGAGAAGAAAGCCGGAAGAATTGCAGCAGAAGGTCTTTGCCGTATCGCAGTAAAGGGAGATACATCTGCAGCGGTTGTTGAGGTTAACTCCGAAACAGACTTCGTGGCAAAGAATGAAAGCTTCCAGGAATTTGTTGCGGCTGTTGCAGAGCAGGCAGTGAATACTGACGCGGCTGATATCGACGCTTTCATGGCTGAAGCATGGAATGCGGATCCTGCCAAGACTGTTAAGGAAGCTCTGGTAGAGAAGATCGCTACTATCGGTGAGAACCTGAACATCAGAAGATTTGAGAAAGTTACGGCAGAGCATGGCTGTGTTGTTTCTTATATTCATGGCGGCGGAAGAATCGGTGTTATTGTAGAAGCCGATACGGATGTTGTTAATGAAGCTGTGAAAGAGTGTCTGTCCAATGTAGCAATGCAGGTTGCCGCTCTGGCTCCCAAGTATGTGGCTACAGCAGATGTTCCTGAAGAATATAAAGAGCATGAAAAAGAAATCCTCATGGCTCAGGCACAGAATGATCCTAAAAATGCGAACAAGCCTGCCAACATCATCGAGAAGATGATTTCCGGCCGTCTTGCAAAGGAATTGAAGGAAGTATGTCTGCTTGAGCAGGCTTACGTAAAAGATGGTGATTTGACTGTTGCCAAGTATGTGGAGCAGGTTGCCAAAGAAAACGGTGCAGCTCTTTCCATTAAGAAATTCGTTCGTTTTGAAACAGGCGAAGGTCTTGAGAAGAAGGTTGACGATTTCGCAGCAGAGGTTGCTGCTCAGGCAGGTCTGTAAGAAGCCGTTTCCATCCGGCCGGAAACGACAGGTATCCGGAGGACCGATAATGGAATAAAGATAATTATAGAGCAGAACTATCAGGATTCATCCTCCTGATGGTTCTGTTTTTTCGTGCGCCCGGCGGCGCACGTTTCTAACCTTTTCAGCGCTGCCTGTATCAATAAATCAAAAACGGCCTGACCGGGAGGACTGTGTGAAACAGTTCTTTCGGTCAGGCCGCTGATGCAGCACGTATGTAAATATCACATGCGGATGATTTGATAATTAACGGGAGTTTGCATTTTCAGTATTGCGCAGCCTGAAGTTTGATACAATCTGATTGAGAAGATTCGCCTGCGCTGCAAGCTCTTCTGCGGATGCGGCGGATTCTTCGGCCAGAGCGGAATTGTTGTGTACCAGGGAGGAGATTTGTTCTACGGACTGGTTCATGCCGACAATCGTCTCCTTCTGCAGTTCAGCGGCAGAGTCGATATGCCGGAGTACTTCTGAAATACGCCGGGAGATATTTTCTACCTTGCCCAGACTTTCTCTGGTCGTATTAGTGATTTTATTCCCGTGCTTGACATTCTCTGCACTTCTTTCAATCAGGGAGGAGGTTTCCTGGGCTGCCTGTGCGCTTTTTGCGGCGAGGTTGCGGACTTCATCAGCGACTACGGCAAAGCCTTTGCCATGCTGTCCTGCCCGGGCTGCTTCCACCGCTGCGTTGAGCGCCAGAATATTAGTCTGAAATGCAATATCGTTAATGGTTTTGATGATATTGGAAATCTCCAGGGAGCTTTTGTTGATGTCGTTCATTGCATCTGTCATATCTTGCATCAGCTCGGTGCTTTCCTGAATAATAATCCCTGCATCGCTGTCGGCAGAATGGGCATCGGAGGTTTTGCTCAGAGTTACTTCGCTCTGTTCATAGACATGGGCGACATTTCCAGCGAACTGCTCGATTGATGAGGTCTGCTGAATTGAACTGCTTGCCAACTGCTGAGAAGTCATTGAAATCTGGTTCGCCGCGCCGGAAACCTGATTGGCGCTGGAGAGGATTTCACGGAACATTACATTCAGCTTATGAATCATTTTCTCAAGAGCCTTATTCATGGCATCCTGTTCGCTTCTGAGATTGGGAGTGATGTTCAAATTACCGTCGGCAAGCTCTTCCATAACGGATATTTGAGCCTGGATACCGTGAATCATTGTCTGGAAGGATGCTGCCAGCTGGCCGATTTCGTCATTACGCTGCATCGAAATGTTGATGTCCACATTGCCATCGGCCAGCAAGTCTGCGGCCTTTGTGAGTTCAACGATGGGCTTTCCTAAATAATTGTTGACCAGTCTCACACTGACAATACCGAACAGGATGCAGAATATTACCACGATGAGAAAAAGGCGCAGAGCAAACATATAGACTTCCTGCATCACATCGTTAAGACTAATATCAACGCCAACGACGCCCACAACCTTGTTACCATTTTTAATCGGAGCATAACCGGTTACCATATTGCCGTAACCGCCCGCATCATAAATGCCGGTTACACGCGCCTGGCCTGAAGAGATAGTCTTAAACAGATTCTCATCATAAGCATCGACGCTTTCTTTGGTGCCCAGATCGAATTCCTCAAAATCAGTGGCGGGATTAAAACCCTCTATGTAATAGGTCGCATTATCCGTAATCCTTGCATCAAGTACATAGAGGAAAGCTACATCTGTGTCGGTTTTTACTTTATCCAGTGCCTGCTTGGCATAATACCAACTGTCGTTTTTTTCCAATGTATCAATGACCTGGGTAAAATCAGAAGAATTTACCAGGGCAGCGGCGGACTGTGCAATGTTTTGCGCCCGCTGGGCATTGCTGTCTATAGATGCATTTCGGAAAAAAATAAAACTGATAATACCAATTGAAAGAGTACAGAACATAACTGCGATGATGATGGCAAAAGATAGTTTTCGTGCAATTGATTTAGACATGATATCTCCTTCTATAAATTTAATAAAACTCAAATATTAATATATATCGACCCAAAAGTTAGATAGTTAATCAAAATGTTACTCTCTGCAAATTTATATGGCAAGAATCCTCTGGCATCCGGAAGAATCCTCCTGTATAATAAAAGAATAGATTCAAACGGCTATAATATGGAAGGAGAAGGCATGGAAAAATTGTGGGAAGAAAAGCAGATGGATGGTTATCGTCTGATTCGGAATGAAGAAGGCAAAGATCTGGGGGTGTCAGACGGAAGCAAAGTGAATATTTTGACAGTGGACGGACATGCGTTCAAGGATTTTCTGGGAACCGGAGAGCTGGCGCCTTATGAGGACTGGAGGCTCAGCGCGAGAGAACGGGCTGAAGATTTGGCGGCAAGGCTGCCCGTGGAAGATATTGCGGGACTGATGCTTTACAGCGCCCACCAGATTATTCCGGCCCAAAGCGGCCCCGGCCCTTTCACGGCGACCTATGGCGGCAAAAGCTTGGAAGAGAGCGGGGAAGAACCCTGGGCGCTGACCGATCAGCAGAAAAAGTTCCTGACAGAAGACAAGGTTCGTCATGTGCTGATTATGGGACTAAAGGATACGGAAACTGCAGTGCGGTGGAATAACAGGATGCAGGCTCTTGCGGAAAATACCGGCTTCGGGATTCCTGCCAATAACAGTTCGGATCCCAGGCATGGGAGCGGAAGCGGGGCTGAATTTATGGGGATTACAGGCGAACCCATATCCAAATGGGCCAACGGCATCGGCCTCACGGCTTCCTTTGATCCGGAGAGCGTAAAGGAATTCGGAAAAATCGGTTCCAGGGAGTACCGGGCATTGGGAATCGCCACGGCGCTGTCGCCCCAGATAGATCTTGCTACAGAACCGCGTTGGATGCGGTTCCCGGACACCTTCGGGGAACATACGGAGCTTACCGTCGCCATGACAAAAGCCTATTGCGACGGCTTTCAGACTACGGAAGGAAGTCCGGACGGCTGGGGCAAAGACAGTGTAAACACCATGGTGAAGCATTTCCCGGGCGGAGGCCCCTGCGAGGCGGGCCGGGATGCCCACTATGCTTACGGCAAATATGCGGTATATCCGGGAAATAATTTTGATGAGCATCTGAAGCCTTTTACAGAGGGCGCCTTTAAGCTGGAGGATGGAACAGAATGCGCCAGCGCGGTGATGCCGTACTATACCGTTTCCTATGGGCAGGATAAGGTGAATGGAGAAAATGTGGGAAATTCCTTCAGCCGTTATCTTATCGGTGATTTACTCAGGGAACAGCTTGGGTATGACGGTGTGGTATGCACGGACTGGGGAATTACGCATGATGAAGGCTCGACGGAAGAGGAATTCGCCGGTAAATGCTGGGGCGTGGAGGGGCTCACGGAAGCGCAGCGGCATCTGAAAGCATTGGAAGCGGGCGTGGATCAGTTCGGCGGCAATAACGACGTGCAGCCGGTTCTGGAAGCCTATCGCATGGGCTGTGAAATATATGGGGAGGAGGCCATGCGGAAGAGGTTTGAACGTTCCGCGGTGAGGCTTCTTATGAATATATTCCGTACAGGCTTATTCGAAAATCCTTATCTGGATCTGGAGGAGTCCATAAATACAGTGGGAAATCCGGAATTTGTCCAGAAAGGGTATGAGTCCCAGCTCCGTTCTGTTGTCCTTTTGAAAAATAAAGGCGGGGTACTTCCCCTGAAGGAAAAATGCAGGGTTTATATACCGGACAGACATATCCGCCCCTACAGGAATTTTATGAGCGGCATCACTCCGGAAGCGTATATAACGCCTCCGGGGAAAAAAGCGGCGGAAGGATTGTTTGAAGTGGTGGATACTCCGGAAGAGGCGGATGCGGCTGTCTGCTTTGTGGAGTCACCGATTTCCATAGGCTACAGTCCCGAAGACAGGACGGCCGGAGGAAACGGTTATGTGCCCGTCACTCTGCAGTATCGCACATATACGGCGAAAGCCGCCAGAAAAGTGAGTCTGGCGGGAGGGGATCCGCTGGAGGATTTCACGAACCGTTCCTATTATGGGAAGACGAATACCGCTGCCAATGAAGAGGATCTGGATCTGGTGATCCGTACCAGAGAACAGATGAAGGATAAGCCGGTGATTGTTTCCATGACGGTCAAAAATCCTGTGGTGATGTCGGAAATGGAGCCTTATGCGGATGCCATCCTCACGGAATTCGGAGTCTCTGCGGAGGCGGTGCTGGATGTGATTTCAGGCCGGTTCGAACCGGAGGGACTTCTTCCCCTGCAGATGCCGGCTGATATGGAAACCGTGGAAGAGCAGGCGGAGGACTGTGCGTTCGATATACGGGTATACACCGATGAAGAAGGACACTCCTATGATTTTGCCTTCGGCATGAATTATTCCGGTGTCATTTCGGACAAAAGGACTGACCGGTATGGCAGAAAAAAAGAAATGCTGGACAGGTAATGGAACGAAACAGTATAATATAAGCAAAATATTCCAATAATAATGACAGAGGAGCCCTGCAGCTTATCACAGGTTTGCAGGGCTTTTTATGGCTTATGGGAATACAGAAAGCAAGCGGAGGAAGCAGGAGGTATTTACAGTGAAGCATTATGGTGTTTTTGACATGATAGGGCCGGTTATGGTCGGGCCGTCCAGCAGCCACACGGCAGGAGCGGCGAGGCTGGGACTGTTTGCCAGGCATCTGTGCGGGGAAGATATTAAGAAGGCGGTTTTTTATATGCATGGGTCCTTTGCGGAAACCTATGCCGGCCATGGAACCGATAAAGCGCTTCTTGCAGGGATACAGGGGATCCGGTATGATGATGAACGGCTCAAAAGCGCTTATGAGCTGGCGGAGCAGAAAGGGATTCAGGCAGAATTTATTCCTGCGGATTTGGGAGAGGTGCATCCCAATACGGTGCATATGGAGCTCACCACGGAGAGCGGCAGTGTGTTTACCATGACGGGAAGCAGTATCGGCGGGGGAAGCATCTGCATTACGGAAATTGACGGAGTGGAGGTGCAGTTTTCCGGGGAACGTCCCATTCTGGCTACCAGACATACGGATGAGCCCGGAGTCATTGCGGGGATTACGGCCATCCTTTACGCATATCGGATTAACATCGGGAATATGCAGGTAAACCGTACGGAAGACGGAAAGACGGCCTGTATGTATATGGAGCTGGACGGAGAACTGCCGGAACATCTGAAAAATGCGCTGGAGCGTGTATATGGCGTGAAGCAGGTACTGCTCCTGAATCCGGGAGATATAGGGTGAGTTTATCGAAAACGGAGGAAATTACACAGATATGTTTATACTGGATACGGAAAAGTTGATTCAGAAATTGAAAGAAGAGGGGGATCAGCCTCTTTGGGAATACGCCTTAAACCAGGAGATGGAAAGAAGCGGCAGGAGCAGAGAGGAACTCAGGGAGCAGATGGATCAGTCTCTGGCGGTGATGGAGCGCTCTGCCTCTACGGCGAGAAAAGAGCCGGTACAATCTGTCAGCGGCCTCACAGGAGGAAATGCCTGCAGATATGAACAATACCGCGGGAAAGGGAACAGCCTGCTTGGAGAAACGGCTTCCCTTGCTGTGGGGATGGCGCTTTCCTGTTCGGAAATCAATGCCTCCATGCAGTGTATTGTAGCCTGCCCCACAGCCGGTTCCTGCGGTATTGTACCCGCTGTTCTGCTGGCGTGTGCACAAAGCAGGGGACTTGACAGGCAGACACTGATTAATGCACTGTTTACCGCGTCTGCGGTGGGAATCATTGTGGGAAGCCGGGCGACGGTATCGGGAGCGGAAGGCGGCTGCCAGGCAGAATGCGGGGCGGCAGCGGCCATGGGAGCGGCAGCGGTGACGGAGATGCTGGGAGGAACGCCGGAAATGGCTTTCCATGCGGCAGCCATGGCGCTTAAGAACGTACTGGGGCTGACCTGTGATCCGGTGGCAGGCCTTGTGGAAATCCCCTGTATCAAGCGGAATGCTTCAGGAGCAATGAACGCCCTGCTTTCCGCCGATCTGGCTTTGGCGGGGGTGCGAAGCTATATTCCCTTTGATGAAGTGGTGGACGCCATGTATGCAATTGGGAAGGCGATGCCCCAATCCGTCAGGGAAACCTCCAAAGGAGGGCTGGCGGTCACTCCCACGGGTATGAGGATGAAGAAGGAGACACAAAGAGGAGAAGAAGGATGACAGTAAAAGCAAATTTATTTCCGGGAGGAGTAAGACGTGCGCTTACTATGAGCTACGACGACGGACAGATCTTTGATGTCCGTCTGGCTGAGCTTTTTGATAAATACCATATTCGGGGCACCTTTCATATTAACAGCGGTAACCTGGGAGGGGACAAATATGTGAAAAAAGAAGACTTTGCCCGGGTTTACAGAAACCATGAGGTCTCCGTACATACGGTAACGCACCCGTTTCCCACGCAGATACCGGATGCGGCCCTGCTTAAGGAAATTCTTGAGGATAAGCAGACTCTGGAGGAACTGTGCGGCTATCCGGTAAGGGGGATGTCATATCCTTTCGGGGATTATTCGGAACATGTCATTGCGCTTGCGAGAAACTGCGGCATGGAATACAGCCGGACCGTGGAGGCTACAGGCAGCTTTGCCATTCCGGAGGATTTTATGAAATGGCATCCTACGGCCCATCATAACGGAGATTTGAAAAAGCTGTGGGAGCAGTTTATGACACGGGATTTTCAGCAGATGCTGCTGTTTTATATCTGGGGACACAGCTTTGAGTTCGACGGTGCGGATAATTGGGAGGTCATGGAAGAATTCTGTAAAATGGCCGGCGGACGGGAGGATATCTGGTATGCCTCCAATATAGAAATCAAGGATTATATCACCGCCTCCAGGAGCCTGGTATACAGCGCCGATATGAAAATGATTTATAATCCTTCCTGCATGGATGTCTGGGTGAGCGTGGATGAGGAACCGGTATGCGTTCAGGCGGGACATCTGTGGAAGGGCTGACAGTAACGGCCGGGCTCCGAACAGCTTCGGCTGACAGGATTTTTAAGTCCGTATAGTTATAAAAAGCCTTTACTACTTAGCGAAATAGTGGTAAAACTTTATATGTATATTTAAAGTCAGAAGGTAAAGAAAGCGGAAATTATGGACAAGCAATTTCAAATTATCAGCGACAGCTCCTGTGATCTTCCTCCCGAACTGGCCAGGGAAAAAAATATCCGGGTGGTTCCTTTTTATGTATCTTTTGATGACAAGACATATCTGAAGGAAGTGGAAGAAGTGGGAGTGAGGGAGTTCTACCAGAGAATGGTGGATAATCCGGGAGTATATCCGAAATCCTCACTTCCGGGAATTCAGGATTATTATGATGCCTTTGAGCCTTATGTGAAGGAAGGCATTCCTGTTTTCTGTATCTGCATAACAACTAAGTTCAGCGGTTCCATGCAGTCGGCCCTGTCTGCAAGGGGGCTGATGCTGGAAAAATATCCCCGGGCGCAGATCCGGGTAATGGACGCAACTGTCAATACGGTCCTGCAGGGGCTTTTAGTCCTGGAAGCGGCGGCTATGCAGGAAAGCGGCGCCGGCTATGAGGAGACCATAGCCAGAATGGAAGAAATCAAAAGCACCGGACGTATCTTTTTTACCGTGGGAAGCATGGAATATCTGAAAGCGGGAGGAAGGATCGGAAAGGTTGCCGGTGTGGCCGGAGCCTTGCTTGGGATTAAGCCCGTTATTACATTGAAGCAGGGAGAAATTTTCCCTTCCGGCATCGGGCGCGTGAGAAGGAAGACCATGCAGAAAACCGTGGATTTACTTCTGGATTATCTCCGGGAAAGAGGGGATGACATCGGAAATTATTCCATTGTAATAGGATATGGTTACGACAGGGCAGAAGCGGAAAGCTATCGGGATATGGTTATGGAAAGGCTTTCTGTTAATTATAATATCGGTGGGCTTCCTATTTATCAGATCGGAGCAACAATCGGTGTGCATACCGGGCCTTATCCGCTGGGGCTTGGGATTCTGGAAAAGGCAATCCATTAAGAGAATCCGTTAAGGACACCGTTTGGAATAAAGGGGATAGAGATGAGTAAGATTAGAATAGTGGCGGACAGTACCTGTGATCTGACGCCGGATTTGATTGAAAAGCATGGAATTTCCATTCTTCCGCTTAATATAGTACTGGATATGACAAGCTATTGCGACGGAGAGGAAATTGTGCCGGATGAGATTTATGCCTGGGCGGAAAAAAACAGACGTACACCCAAAACGGCGGCAGTCGCATTCGATCGTGCCCTTGATTTGATCAGGCCTATGATGGAAAATGGGGACGAAGTGATTTTTATAGGTATTTCAGGAGAAATGTCAACTACCTGCAATGTACTCCGCCTTGTAAAGGAAGAGCTGGGATATGAGCGGATGTTTATTATCGATTCAGGAAACCTGTCTACGGGAATCGGCCTTCAGGTACTGAGAGCGGCTGAACTGGCGGAAGCCGGACGAAGCGCGGAGGAAATCACGGCCGAAATAGAAGGCGCCAGGGATAAGGTGAGGGCCAGCTTTGTAGTAGAACGGCTTGATTATCTGGCTATGGGCGGAAGATGTTCCACCGTGACGGCCCTTCTGGGCGGAAAGCTGAACCTGAAGCCGAGAGTTGAGGTAAAGGGCGGAAAGATGGCCGCAGGAAAGAAATACAGGGGAACTCAGGATAAGGTAATCCTGAAATATGTGCAGGATATGCGGGAAAGCCTGCTGGAAGCGGATCCCGGCAGAGTGTTTATCACTCATTCCGGATGTCCGGAGCCGGTTATTGCCGAGGTGAAGCAGTATCTGGAGGCGCTTGATATATTTCAGGATATCCGGATAACCAGGGCCGGCGGTGTGATTTCCAGCCATTGCGGCCCGGGAACCCTGGGAGTGCTGTATTATACGCGCTGAAGAAGCGCAGGCGATAAGCGTGCTTCTGCATAAACGGTATGATTGGTGTGAAACGTAAAAAAGGGAATCGGCAGAAAGAATTATAATATTCTGCCGATTCCCTTTTTTTATTCCTGCGGCAGTGCTCCGAACGGGTGTGTCTGTAAAGAACCGAAGAGTATCCCGTACTGCGGCCGCCGCAGGGCTAAATATGTATTTTTTTACGCAGGGCAAATAGGGCGATTACATTGGGAAAGACCATGATTCCGTTAATCAGATCCGTCATTCCCCAGACCAGATCCATAGGCAGGACGGCGCCGATATAAATCATGACGATATAGCATAAATGATAGGATACAATACCGGATTCGCCAAACAGGTATTCCGCGGCGCGTTCCCCATAATAACACCAGCCTATGAGAGTGGTTATGGCAAATGCCACAAGGGCCAGGGAGAGCAGGGTAGCTCCGCCGAAGGGAAGGAAGGTAAAAGCGGCGGAAGTAAGGCTGGCGGAACTGAACCCCAGGATGGAGGAAGGATTTTTCTGGATATTCGTAACGATCACAAGCCCTGTCACCGCACACATAACAACCGTATCCCAGAAAACGGCTGTCATGGAAATGAGGCTCTGCCTCCTGGGATCCCTGGTCTCCGAGGAAGCGGCGGCGATGGCGGCAGTCCCTATACCCGCTTCATTGGTGAAAAGGCCTCTGGCAATGCCGAAACGCGCCGCGCTCTGCAGCGTGCTTCCGATGAAACCGCCGGCGGCCGCCTTTGTCTGAAAAGCGCTGCCAAGTATCAGGGAAAGGCCGGAAAAAATAAAGTGACGGTTCAGGAACAGAAGGTACAGGCAGCAGCCAATATAGAAAAAGCCAAGGGCCGGAACCATTCTCGTGCAGAATTTGCCGATGGATTTCACGCCGCCGAGGATGACGAGCCCGGCGGTAAAGGCTGCCAGAATACCGATGATATGAGGAGATACCGGCGCTATGGTATTCACTGCCTCGGTGATGGCAGAGGACTGGGTGGTGCAGCCCACCCCGAAGGCGGCAAACAGTGCACAGGCGGCATAAAGGATTCCCAGAGGTTTGCTGTGCAGCCCCTGTTCCAGTACATACATAGGGCCGCCCACATATGTCTTATCCGGTTTTTGCTTTTTGAACAGAACGCTTAAGTAGCATTCTGCATAACAGGTCGCCATTCCCAGTACCCCGGTTATCCAGCACCAGAAAAGAGCGCCCGGGCCGCCGATGGCAATGGCGGTGGAAACACCTATGATATTCCCGGTGCCGAGAGTGGCGGCCAGAGTGGTGGCAAGGGCGGCAAAACCTGAGAGATTGGCGCCCTTTGCATTTTTTTCAGGGGTGACGGACAGCCGGATAGCTTTTAAGGTAAGTCTTTGGGGAAATTTTAATTTGGCGGTAAAATAAAGATGGGCGGAGGATAACAGTATGAGAACGGGAAAGCCCCACAGCAGTTGATTGATGTGTTCCAGGAAGGGAAGCATACAGGCCTCACAGTTTTTTCTATAACTATATGCGGACAGGGACCGGGATATGTGTACGGCGGCAGGCTGGTACAGCGTTGCATTAATATCACAGTAATGCAATGCTATACTGGAACCTGACAGTTCTTCCGATAACGGGCAGACAATGCCGCGAAAAAACAAAGGGTAATTGACAAAGAAAGCAGAAAGGCGTACAATAACATTGTTATATAACAATGTTATTGTACGCCTGAACGATATGTAAAAGAAAAAAGAGGTGTTGAAGATGCCCCCTAAAGCGAAACTCAGCAAAGAAGAGATCATAGAAACCGCCTTTGAAATGACCAGGGAAAATGGATTCGAACATGTGACGGCGCGCGAACTGGCACACAGGCTGGGCTGCTCCACCCAGCCGATCTTCCATGTGTTTCAGAATATGGAAGAGGTGAAAAAAGAAGTTTATGAGAGGACAAGAGCTTTTTTTACAAAAGAAATGATGGAAAATCCCGATGGGGAACCGTTATTTCTGTATATGGGGCTGCGGTATGTGGAGCTTGCCAGACAGGAAAAAAATCTGTTCCGGCTGCTCTGCATGTCGGACAGCTTCCGGATGAACAGCATCTATGAACTGGCGGGAGCTGTGCCGGAGCAGGCAGACGCCAGGTTATTTGTGAAGGTATGGGTTTTCACCCACGGTATTGCCTCCATTGCCGCTACGAACACCACCAGTCTGCCTCGTGAAGAAATCAGGGAACTGTTAACAGAAGTATATAAGGAGTTTGCCCATGAAGGCTGAAATCAAAAAAGAAAGAACACATCTGTTTTCACCGAGTATCCAGGTTTCTGTCATGGCAGTGATCGGAGGAAAGGTGGAAATACAGGCTCTGGAGACAGCAGTAAAGAAGGCCTGTTCCAGGAACGAGATGCTGCGGAGCAGGATACTGTTAGAAGAGGATGGCCGTGCCTTCTATGAAACCGGAGAGGAAAAGGAAATCCATATCCGGAAAATGGACGTAAAAGAAGACTGGAAAGAGGTGATCCAAAGCCAGGCATCCATTCCTTTTGTACTGAAAGATGGAGAGCTGCTTCGGTTTTTCGCATGGTTTATGGAAGAGGAATGCCGGCTCCTTATAATCGGTCATCATCTGGCCGGGGACGGCATGTCCTTTGCCTGTCTGACCAGGGACATTATGACGGCGCTGGCGGGAAAAGAGATCCCGTACCGTCCCTTACAGCTGTATCCGTTCCCCGGACAGGAAGCAAAAGGAAAGCTGAATCCGCCTCTGAAGTTCCTGATGAGGCGGCTTAACAGCAGCTGGGATAAGAGCGGACGGGTATTCGGCTGGGCAGATTATGAAGAGCTGCATCGGAAATATTGGGAAAACAGAGATATCCGGATTTCACTGGAAACCTTTCCTAAAGAAGAATGCGAAAACCTGCTCACCGGGGCCCGGGAGCATCAGGTTACCCTGAACAGCCTTCTTGTCACAGCTTTAGCCCGGGCCTCAGGAGAAAAAAGAAGCATAGGCCTGGCGGCCAGCGTGCGCCCGGACGGGTATGAGGGGATGGGAAACTATGCCACGGGAATTTCCATAACCTATGCCTACAATCCGTCATTGGATTTCTGGGAAAATGCGCACAGGGTACACCGGCTTATTTATAAAAAACTGGATCGGGAATCGGACAAATATTTTCTTCTCCGGTTTATGGGAGAACTGCGGCCTTCACTGGTAGACGCGGCTTACTTTTCCGGCTATGCCGGTTATGAGAACAAAGCGGCGGACATGGTGAGGGATATGTTCGGCTATCATGGAAATCCCAAAGGCATCAGCGTGACCAATCTGGGAAAGCTGCCGATTCCATCCGTATACGGCGCTTACCAGCTTAAGGAATTCATCTTTGCACCGCCCCTTGTCCCCAATGCAAAAAGGCTTTTCGGAGCGGTTACGCTGGGGGAGGAAGGGGTTCTCAATCTGACTATGACTGCGGGAAAAGAAGATTTCCTCCGTGAGGAGGCCTTTTTCAGGCAGGCTGCGGCTATACTGAAGGGCATGGCGGAAGCATGACATATATGGCGGCTGCAGCACGGAGATAAGCATCCTCTATAAAAGCAGGGCTGCAAGAACGGTGAGAGCCGCCAGAAAAATCAGATTCATCACGGTAAAATACAGCATATAGCGTCCCTTATGGCATCCGGCGGTCCCTGCATACTGTTTGTAGGAAATCAGGCTGGCAAGAGAAGCGATGAGTGTGCCCAGGCCGCCGATATTCACACCGACGAGCAGGGGCAGATAATTCCCGGTAAAGCCGGAAAGAAGAATGGCCGCGGGCACGTTGCTGATAACCTGGCTGGCGGCTATGGACAGGAAAAGCTCATGCCCGGATAAAACAGAGCGGAGAAAACCCACAATCGCCGGTATTCTCCCCATGTTACCTATAAACAGGAAGAAAAAGACAAAAGTAAACAGAAGGCCGAAGTCAGCCTTTAATAATAATCTGCGGTTAAAGAAAAGCAGGACAGCGAGAAGGATAAGAAGAACGGCCTGCCAGGGAATCAGGCGGAGTACGCAGCCAAGGCACAGAAGAAAAAGCAGGGTATAAGCTGCCAGAGGCCTGCGTGCCATAGCCTTCGTTTCCGTGAAAACAGCCTGAAGGGAAACCTCTTCTCCAGGCTTTATAAAAAGAGCGAGAAGGAGCATCAGCCCGGAAAGCAGGGTATAGGGCAGCATGGTTTTCAGAAAAAGAGAAATATCCATGCCGGAAAGGCTGTACAGATAAAGATTCTGGGGATTTCCCACAGGAGTCAGCATACTGCCCAGATTGGCGGCGATGGTCTGCAGGACAATTACATATATCATCAGCTTTGTCTGTCCGATAATAGTCAGTATCAGGACCGTAAAGGGAACAAAGGTGATCAGTGATACATCATTAGTGATGAACATACTCAGGAAAAAACACAGGAATACAAGGACGGCTGTCAGCTGCCTTGTATTTTTTGTCCGGGAAAGGATAAAAACAGCCAGCTTTTGAAACAGCCCTATTTCCTGAAAACCGTTCATGACACACATGAGACAGTACAAAAGAGCGAGCACACGGAAATCAATATAGGAAAGATAAGCGGCATCCGGCGGAATGAAGAATGCCGAGATGACAGCCAGCAGTCCCGAGATTATAAGAACGGGATCTTTTTTTATAATGCAGCGTATTTTTTCCATAGGAGTAAGCCCTTCCTGAAACTTATTTTATGCCACTGCTTATCATAATCCGCCGGGAATCGCCAGTCAATCGGCTTTTTGCCGAAAAACACTCTGCAAAATTGACGGTTCGCTTATGGACAGCCCCGGAAATGTAACGTACAATAAAATAAGTGAAAGGCAGGATAGTAAAAAAATGCCTGAAAGGGGAGGACATGAAAAAGTACAGCAGAGAAAACATACAGACGGTGCTGAAGATGGCATGGCCGTCTGTACTGGAATCATTTTTTGTAGCCTTGGTGGGAATGGTGGATTCCCTGATGGTCAGCAGGGTGGGAGCCCATGCCGTGGCGGCGGTAGGCCTGACTACACAGCCTAAATTTATCGGACTGGCTGTTTTTATCGCGGTGAATGTATCCGTCTCGGCGCTGGTCGCACGGCGTAAGGGCCAGGAAAATCAGAAAGGAGCCAATGAGGTTCTGTGTGCGGCCTGTTTTTTTGTATTGATTATGTCGGTGATTGTCAGTCTGGCCTGTGTGATATTTGCGGATCCGATAATCCGCATGTGCGGTTCGGAGGAAGCGTCCCACACGGAAGCGGTACAGTATTTCCGAATTATCATGGGATTCATTATATTTACGGTAATTTCCCTGACGGTGAATGCCGCGCAGAGAGGGGCTGGCAATACAAAAATCGCCATGAAAACCAATGTGGCGGCAAATGTGGTCAATGTTATTTTCAACTATCTGCTGATTGAAGGGCATTTCGGATTCCCTGCGCTGGGAGTATCGGGAGCTGCCATCGCTACAGTAATCGGCAGTATGGTCGGCTGTATCATGAGTATCGTGGCGGCCTGGAAAAATGATTTTATCAGCTTCCCGTATATGTGGAGAGAAAAAATACGCCCCACCCTGGAGGTTGGGAAGAGTATGGTTAAGCTGGGGGCCAGCGTCCTTGCGGAGCAGCTTCTTGTCCGGGTGGGATTTTTGTCCGTTGCGGTCATGGCGGCGAAAATGGGAACCGCGGCATTTGCTGCCCATCAGGTGGGAATGAATGTCATGAGCCTGTCCTTCTCCTTCGGGGACGGCATGCAGGTGGCGGCCGTAGCGCTGATCGGGCAGAGCCTGGGGGCCAGAAATGTGGATATGGCTAAAACCTACGGAAGTATATGCCAGAATATCGGACGGATGATAGCCGCTGTCCTGGCCGTGGTATATCTGACCTGCGGCGGATACTTATATAATCTGTTCTTTTCCGAACCGGAGATCATCGCCATGGGCGTGGAAATCATGCGGGTTATCGTTGTCGTAGTGCTGCTGCAGATAGCGCAGGTTATTTATATGGGCTGCCTGAGAGGTGCGGGGGATGTGATTTATACTACCATAGCGTCCACGGTCAGCGTAACCATCGTGCGCCCTATCGCCAGCTACCTGTTATGCTATACGGCAGGACTGGGAATCATCGGTATCTGGTTTGGTGTCTGCGCCGATCAGCTGGTTCGGTTTATTCTCACGAGCCTGAGGTTCCGCTCCGGGAAATGGACGAAAATCAAAATATAAAGATAAAATCTATGTTTTGGTTGGCCCTTTTTTCTGATGTAGATAACTGCAGTCGTTTTCAATGGCGGCACAGAGGACAACGTAAAAAGGCTAGTTCTTGATGAACTAGCCTTTTCCATGCCAATGTCTTGCCATTAGGCTGCCTGTGTAAAATCTACAACGGCAATTTCCGTTAAAGCCGCCTTAAGCCTTTGAATAATAGTTTCGATTTTCTGGACAGTAACACCATTCAGATAAACCTCACCGCATTGGGTACATTTTGTACAAGGTACATTCTTGATAATAATATAACAGTTATTGTAATCGGTCATATAAGTTGTAGTAGATTTCTCTAAATCACCTTTACATAAAAAACATTTCATGTCAATCCTCCTTCCGCACTCTGAAATCTTCACTCCATTTATTGATGTCTGGATAATATGCCGTAACTATCCAAAGTTGTGATTGATTACTTCCAATGACTGTATGTATCAATTTGTCATTGACGGAAATGCCCCTTTGCTCCAATCTCCTCGCAGCGTGCATGGTTATTTCTATATTTTCAAGTATACATATTTTACGCAAATTGTGATATCCAATTCCAAATAGCTTCACCTTCCTTTAGTGTATAGTACCACATTTACACCCTTTTATCTACTGTCATATCATAAAAGGCTGATATCAAAACGATATATTTTTTTGAATTAGAAGTCAGGAATTTAGTTTCTGAATTCCTTCTGCTTTTGACTGGGTAATTATTGAAGTTTTCAGATACAGATGGTAACATGGAGGCATCTGTATCTGGTTTGGCAAAAGGGAGAAGAATATGAAATATTTTGGAGAAGGCCTTAGTGAAAAGCATAAGGATTTAAACCGCATGATACGTAACAGGGAAAAACTCCCGGAAGCAAAGAAATTATTTCTGGAAATCCATGAAAATCTGTTTCCTTCGGAAATGGCAGGCGGAAGTGAGAATGAAGTGGACGGTTTATTCCGGGATTTAACGGATCAGGAATATGCCGTTATGCCGAAATCCAAGGATGAGACGATTGGCTGGGTGGTATGGCATATTGCCCGTATCGAAGATCTTACCATGAATATATTGGTTGGGAGAAGAAATCAAATCTTTAATGAAGATTGGAAAAAGCGTCTTCACGTATCCATAACGGACACTGGGAATGCCTTACAGGATGAGGAAATAATGGCGTTAAGCAAAGAAGCGGATATACAGGAGCTTCTGAAGTACCGTAATGAGGTGGGCAGGCAGACAAGGGAACTGGTGCAGAGTCTCACTCCGGAAGATATGCGGCGCAAGGTATCCGGTGATGATTTGGACAGGATTCTGAATGAGGGAGGGGTAACAAGACAGGAGGAGTCATTCTGGCTGCTTGATTTCTGGGGAAAGAAGGATGTTGCCGGTCTGCTTCTGATGCCGCCCACCCGTCATGTCATGCTGCATTTAAACGATTGCTTCCGCTGGAAGGAAGAGATACGGACGAAGAAGAAGTTTTTCCTGGTATAGAAAGAACTTCAGGAAGAACGGGACGGTATTTTGCTGCGGGTATAAAGGGGAAAATAATGAAAAATGTAATTACCATACAGCATACGCAATCCATACATCATACCAATGGCATGGTAGGCTCATGGACCGACTGGGAGCTGTCGGAGCTTGGCGTCCTGCAGGCTGAGAACATAGGAAGAAAGCTGGCAAAGCAGCTGGGGGACAGCCGTTATGCCGTATATTCCTCCGATTTGCGCAGAGCCGGACATACGGCGGAGATTGTGGCAGGACATCTGGGAACCACCCCGGTTTTTGCCGGAGAACTCAGAGAACGCAATCTGGGAAAATGTGTTGGAAAATCGGTAGACTGGCTGAGAAAAAACATGGAGTGCCAGGAAAGGACCATAGATGACAGGATGTTCTCCGATGCGGAAAGCCGCCGGGATGAATGGAACAGGCTTCGTCCCTTTTTCGAAAAGATAATGGGCGGCAGTGAGGAGAATATGATCATTGTTTCTCATGGCGATTTACTCAGCATATTCCATGCCATGTGGCTTGGAATGGAAGTTGATATGCTGAACCGCTGTGAGTTGTTTGGCATGGCGGGCGGTGTGAGCTTTATGAGGGAAAACGAAGACGGGAAACGCATTATTAACCGTCTGAGCGATATGTCGTATCTTATGGAATGAATGTTTACTATAGAAAGGCAGAAGCCGAAAATGGAGGCTTTGCCGCAGTGCCTCGGCTTCGTATGCAGAAAGCCCGGTTGATAAAAAGAATAGAATAAAGACAGAAAAGAGAATGAAAAATGAAAGATTATCTTGAAAAGATTTGCGAAGAATACGTTCAGAATCATAATTTCAGCGGCGTGTGTATGCTGAAAAGAAAAGGAATAACTGTCTTTAACGAAGCGTATGGTTATGCAAGCCGTCCCTTCCGGATCCCTAATAATACGGAGACCAGGTTTGACGTGGCGTCCATAACAAAAATATTCACGGCGGCAGCAGTATTGCAGCTTGTGGAGGAAGGAAAGCTGAGGCTTGAGGACAGGATAGTAAATATCGTTGACTTATCCGGCACCAAAATCCCCGAAGACGTGACGATTGAGCATCTGCTGAATCATACCTCAGGTATTGCGGATGACGCAGACGAAGAGGCCGGAGAAGATTATTCGGCCCTGTTTGTGGACAGCCCCAATTATGCGATCCGGGAATGCAGGGACTTTTTGAAGAATTTTGCCTATAAAGAGCCGAACTTCAGGGCAGGGACAAATGTCAGATACTGCAACTGCTCTTTTGTCCTGCTGGGCATGGCGGTTGAAAAAGCAAGCGGCCTTAATTACAGGGAATATTTCACCCGCCATATTTTCGAGCCTGCGGGTATGGACAGAACCGGATTTTTTTCAATGGACGGGATTAACGAAAACACGGCGGAGGGCTATAAAAGCATATTGGATGAAGAAGGGCGGTTTAAGGGGTACAAAAAAAATATTTATTGTTATCCTCCGGTAGGAACTCCTGACGGAGGCGTTTACACAACGGCCGGAGATCTGAATCTTTTTCTGGATGCAGTCCGTAAGCACATCATTCTGAATGAAAAATATGCGGAGATGCTTCTTAGCCCTCACTGTGAGTTCTCCAATACGGTGGAATGGCTGTCTATTCCCGGATTATATAAGAAAAATGGATATGGATTCGAATTCTATTTGCTGGAGGAAGAGGACATGCCTTTCTGCATCTATAAGGACGGAAGCAATGACGGAGTGGCCGCAAAATTTTTATATTATCCGAAGGAAGATATCACTCTGACAGTACTGTCCAATCAGGACAGCAATATCTGGTCGATGATTAGAAAAATCCAGGTAGAGATATATAAAAGATATTATCAGCCGTAAAAATCATTACAGTCGGTATAAGTCCCTGGATAAGTTCTCTTGTTTGACAGGCACTGCAGCAGTCAGTTATACTAATAACCAGGCACCGGAATTTAAACAGATAGAGGTATAGTTTTTCTGATGATAGATAATAAAGCGAAGGCCGTCCCGGAAAAATCAGCGCTGGAGACAATAAGAGAGGCGGAGCGCCTGTCTCATATCGCACAGTATGAAAGCGCAGAACTATTCCGGGAAGGCTCCTGGCTGCAAAAGCCGATCAAAACGATTACGGATCTATATCCGTATTTTGATAATTATACGGAAATCAATATCCTTGATCTGGGATGCGGAGTAGGAAGAAGCTGCATTCCCTTTGTCTGTCACTTCCGGGATAAATGCAGGGCAGAGGCGGTGGATATTCTGGATGTGGCGATAGACAAACTGAAGGAAAACTGCAGAAAATATGGTCTGGAAAAGAACATAACCGGCGTACTTATGCCTTTGGAGGATTATACGATACAAGAGGATACCTTCGATTTCATTATTGCGGTCTCCGTTCTGGAGCATGCCGAATCAGAGGAGGTATTTGTCAATAAACTGAAAGAAATCAAACGCGGCCTTAAGAATAACGGGATCGTATGCCTGATAATAAACTCACAGATGACGGAATTTGACCAAAATGCGGGCTGTTACAGAGAACCGCAGTTCGAAGTGAACCTGAAGACGGAAGAGATGCAGCGGTATCTGCACCGTGTTTTCAGCGGATTCGGGATTCGTAAGGAAACAGTAAAACTGCATAAATACCAGATACCCCGGGAATATGGCCCTGTGGAACTTGTCACACAGGTGGTGACCTTTGTTGCAGTAAAGCAAATTTAAAGGATAGAGAGAGGAAGAGATGGAGAAAAAATTTAAAGAACGTTACATGGACGGAGAAATAACCTTTGAAGAAATTGACGATTACGTGGACACATGGAATAACAGCGATGAGCCCTGCTCCTTACGGGAATATCTGGGCCTGAATGCGGAGGAGGAAGACGTTTGGATCGAAGACAGCGATGAAGCGCTGCAGGAATTGCTGGACAGGCAGAAGAGAGGCAGTCTATGAGCTGGCTGGATTTGCATATGCATTCACAGATCAGCCTGGACGGAGAGTTTTCTCCGGAAAGGCTGGCGGAAATATGTCACGACAGCGGGCTTAAGGTAGTTGCTCTTTCCGACCACAATTCGGTCAGAGGGGTGGAACGGATGATGACAGCCTGTTCCCGTTTTGGAATCCGGGAAATTCCCGCTGTAGAGCTTGACTGTATTTTTGAGGGAGTGGATCTTCACCTGCTGGGATATGGGATCGATTTTCAGGATCCCAGATACAGGGAGCTGGAAGAAGATATTCTGTCACAGAAAAAGAAAAATTCGTCCGAGGTTATGAAAATTCTCAAAGACACAGGGATTTTTTTTGAGGAGGAAAAGGTCCTGGCCATGTCCCGTGATGGGGTTGTGGTAGGGGAAACAATTGCGGAGGCGGCTCTGGCGGATGACAGAAATTCAGAAAATCCTCTTCTGGCACCTTACAGAGAGGGCGGGGAACGATCAGATAATCCCTATGTGAATTTTTTCTGGGATTATTGCTCCCAGGGAAAACCGGCTTATCTGCCGGTGTCCTATCCTTCTTTTGAAGAAGCGCAGAAGCTGATTGCGGATACAGGGGGAATTTCGGTAATCGCCCATCCGATCAATACGGTGGGCCGCAGCAGGGAAAGAATCAGCGCCATGAAAGAAAAGGGTGCGGCAGGCCTGGAGGTTTACAGCAGCTATCATAAAAAAGAGGACGTGGAGTGGTTCCATAAGCTGGCGGAGGAACTGGGTATGCTGGAAACAATGGGGAGCGATTTCCACGGGAAAACAAAGCCTTCCGTTATCCCCGGAGGAACCGGCGGAGACCAAATGGAAGAAAAGAGTCTGTCCCTGCTGGATTATCTTCTTAAAATGCACAGGATATTCTGAGATTGACAAATCATTCATTTTCCATTACATTATAAATGACCTTTATAAAGTTTCTTTCGTAAGCAGCAGGAGGTTCACCAGATATTACCGGGAGTGACAGGATGAAAGCGGATACCAGGCTGATGAAACAATTGAATATTAGCACTCTGCGCCGTGTTTTATCCGGGGAAGGGAAGGCAACAAAGCCGCAGCTTTCCAGGCTGACGGGGTTAAGTGTTGTGACAGTTAATGCGCTGATTACCGAAATGCTTGAGCAGGGTGAGGTTCAGGAACTGGGAATGGTACCCTCCGGCGGAGGCCGTCCTTCCATGCAGTACGGCTATTGTTACGGATACCGGACTATGGTGATTATCTATGGGCATCAGCTGGAGGGCAGGAATTATATTCATACGCTTGTTGTGGATCTAAAAGGGCAGAAGCTGTGGGAACGTCAGGGATATATGGAAGAAATCGGTGCAGAAAGCTTTGATAGCTGTCTTGATGAAGTCTTTGCCGGTTTTGGCAATATCGGGCTTATCGCTTTCGGACTGCCCGGGGAAGCCATTGATGATGTAGTAACCATAAATGATTTTTCCGGGTTGGAGGGACTGGATTTCCTGCCCCGTATCCGGGAAAAGTACGGAGTTCCCGTCCTGTTTGAAAATGATATCAATGCCATGGCCTATGGCTATTACAGGAAGCATTGCGGTATGGATGTTACCTCCCTGGTAGGGATTTATTTTCCTCGTTCCTTTCTGCCGGGAGCGGGACTGATTCTGGATGGAAGTATTTATTACGGGAATTCCCATTTCGCGGGAGAGATGGGGGATGTTTACGTTCCTGTTCCCTGGGAAGAGCTGGATTATTACAAGGAAAACCAGGTTTTATGCCAGCTGGAAGCCCTGCTGGCAACGTTTGCCTGTATCGTGGCCCCTTCCCGTTTTGTCCTGTATGGAGATTTTCTGACGGATGGAATGGCGGAAAGATTGGAGCAGTATGTGTGCAGACGCCTTTCCGGAAAATTCCGGGTGCAGGTGGAGGTCTCTTTCTGTCTGGAGGAGGACTATGAAACAGGGATGATATGCCTTGCACAGAATCGGATGCTGCAGCTTATGGAAGAAAGAACGGAGACGAATACTCCTTCGCAGGTATAAAGGCAGAAATAAGCGGCATTATCCCATGGGCAGAAAAAGGGGATGCGCTGCGGAAATGAGGAATGGAATGAATCAGAAGGAACGAATGCTTGCGGGGCTGCCCTATAAGGCGTGGCTGGACGGCCTCTCAGAGGAGAGGATGGAAAATAAGAAAAGGATATACCACTATAACAGCCTGTCCCCGGAACAGGGGGAAGAACAGGCGGCACTTATAAAGGAAATCATAGGAAAATGCGGGGAAAATATCTGGATAGAGACCCCCTTTCATTGTGATTATGGCTGGAACATAGAAGTTGGAGAAAACTTTTTTGCCAATTACAATCTCACAATTCTGGATGTGGGAAAAGTGGTAATCGGGAAAAATGCGCAGATTGCCCCGAATGTATCTATTTATACGGCAGGTCATCCGGTGCATCCGGATTCCAGAAACACCGGTTATGAGTACGGTATCGGCGTCACTATCGGAGACAATGTATGGCTGGGCGGGAATACGGTGATCAATCCCGGCGTAACCATTGGCAATAATGTGGTGATTGGCGCAGGAAGCGTGGTTACCAAGGATTTGCCGGATGATGTGATAGCCGTGGGAAATCCCTGTCGGGTTCTGCGTAAAATTACCGAGGAAGACAGAAAGTATTATTTTAAAGACCGTGAATTTGACGTGGAGGACTACAAGTAGAGAAAAACATGAAGATATCCAGACCGTTACGGGAAAACAGGCAGCATGGGGATTTGCTTTTTCCGGTGAGCGCCTACGAAACTAAAATGGAACAAGATTTTGAGATGCCTCTGAGCTATCATTGGCATCCGGAAATTGAAATTTTTTTTATCACCTCCGGAAAGGCTAATTTTCAGGTGGAGGCGGAACCCTTTATTATTGAAGAGGGAGATGTGCTTCTCATAAAGCCTAACGCGCTGCATGGTTCCCATGACTGCTTCGGCACTCAGCTGGAGTTCAGAGCGGTGGTATTTGATTACAGCTTTCTTTCCGGCATGGCAAATGACCGGATTGAACAGAAGTATCTGAATCCCCTTTTTTCAGAGGAACAGGGACATTTCATACTTCTGCGTGAAAAAAATTCCATACAGAAAGCATTGTTTGAGATGCTCAATAAAACATTTTTTGTATTTGATGAAAAGGAAAAGGGTTATGAAGTCCTTGTCCGTGCATACCTTCTTCAGGTGGTTTATGATATTCTCATGCTGCAGAAGGGGGAAATCAAGCCGGTAAAAACAAATACGAGAAAAAGTGAGATGATAAGAAAAATCGTAGGTTTTGTGGAAGAAAACCATACCCAGCGTATTGTGCTGAATTCCCTTGCGGCGTATCTGTCCGTGAGCGAAGGCTACCTTTGCCGTTTTTTTAAAGATAATTTCCATATGACCTTTGTGGAGTATGTGCAGAGAGTCAGGCTGCAGAAAGCGGAACGGCTTCTGAGGGAAACGGATGACCCGGTGGGAAAGATCGCGCTGGATGTAGGATTCGGAAGCGGAAATTATTTTACCACGGAGTTTGGAAAGCTTTATCACACAACTCCGAAGAAATACAGAAAAGGTCAGGATACTTAAAAAAACGGTCAAAATATATAATGAATCATCCGAAAAGAATGAATATAATGATGGCAGACAGGTGAACCGTGTGTTCCAACCTCAAAGGAGGCGGAACCGGACAAGCCGGTTTGCCATTTTTTGTATAGGAGGATTTGCTTATGTATACGATGAGTCAGGAAGGAAATGCACTGGTTTACCGCTGGGACGGGGAAGTGCTTTCCGTAGAACCCTGGGGAGCCAACAGCTTCCGTGTGCGTTCCACTGTGTTGGGAGAACTGGAGGATACGGATTATGCCCTCCTTCCCCAGGAACCGATGAAAGCCGAAATCAAGGTGGAGGAATACAGGGGAGTCATAACAAACGGCAAAATTACGGCGGTGCTGGAGGTTAGCGGATGGTCCAAAAAATGTGATATCTCTTTTTACAACCAGAATGGAAAACTTCTCCTGAAAGAGGCGGGAGAAGGCGGCGCACTGAATAAAAGAAACCGTTTCTTCAAGCCCATCATAGGCGGGGATTTCCATCTGACGGTTACCTTTGCCTCGGAACCGGCTGAAAAGCTGTTCGGCATGGGACAGTATCAGCAGGATATCCTGAATGTGAAGAATTGTAATCTGGAGCTGGCCCACAGGAATTCCCAGGCGAGCGTTCCCTTTGTCCTTTCCGATCAGGGCTATGGCTTCCTCTGGCACAACCCGGCGGTCGGCCGCGTGAGCTTCGCTTCCAACACCACGGAATGGTATGCCGAAAGCACCAAACAGATGGATTACTGGATCACGGCCGGAGATACTCCGGATGAAATCGAACAGGCCTATGGCGATGCGACGGGCAAGGTTCCCATGATGCCGGAATATGGCATGGGCTTCTGGCAGTGCAAGCTGCGTTACTGGAACCAGGAACAGCTGCTGAAGGTGGCGAGAGAGTATAAGGAAAGAAAGATTCCTATCGATGTCATTGTATGTGACTTCTTCCATTGGCCCAAGATGGGCGATTTCCGGTTTGATGAAGAATTTTTCCCGGATCCGGAAGCGATGGTGAAGGAACTGAAGGACATGGGAATCGAACTCATGGTTTCCATCTGGCCCCAGATTGACTGGAAGAGTGAAAACTATGAGGAAATGAAGCAGAAGGGCCTGCTGGTGAAGGCGGAAAAGGGCGTGGATATCGCTATGCTTTATAATGGAAACAGCACCTTCTATGATGCCACGAATCCCCGTTCCCGTTCCTATGTATGGGAAAAATGTAAGAAAAATTATTATGATTACGGAATTAAGGTATTCTGGCTGGATGAAGCGGAGCCGGAATACAGCGGATATGATTTTGATAATTACCGGTACTACCAGGGAACCAACGCCCAGATCGGCAATATTTATCCTCAGGCCTACGCCAGAACCTTCTATGAAGGACAGACGGAGGCAGGACAGGAAAATGTGGTGAACCTGCTGCGCTGCGCATGGGCGGGAAGCCAGCGTTACGGTGCACTTGTATGGTCCGGCGACATTCATTCCGACTGGCAGACCTTCCGCAGACAGGTATGCGCAGGCCTGAACATGGGAATCGCAGGAATCCCCTGGTGGACCACGGATATCGGCGGCTTTTCCGGCGGAAACCCGGAAGACGAAGCCTTCCGCAGACTGCTTGTCCGCTGGTTTGAATGGGGAACCTTCTGCCCGGTAATGCGTCTGCATGGCGATCGTACCCCTTCCGAAACAGTGGTTAACAAAGCAGGAGAGATCATGCAGCCCACAGGTGCGGACAATGAGGTATGGAGCTTTGGTGAAGAGAACTGCAATACCCTTGTAAAATATATCCAATTCCGGGAAGCCATGAGACCTTATACCAGAAAACTCATGGAAGAAGCCCATACGCTGGGACGTCCGGTAATGAGACCGATGTTCTATGAGTTCCCGGATCAGAAATGCTGCTGGGATATGAAGGAGCAGTATATGTACGGCAGCGATATGCTGGTGGCTCCCGTTTTATATGAGGATTCTTATGAAAGAGAGGTTTATCTTCCGGAAGGTTCCAAATGGACTTCTGTCCATGACGGCAGCGTTTATGAAGGAGGACAGACAATTCAGGTGCAGGCCGCGCTGGATGTGATCCCGGTATTCTTAAGGGATGATAAGCTGCCTGAACTGAAAGGCCTGATTTAAGCCAAAAGACTGCATGGTTACAGGAGCTGTCATGAAAAAGCTGATTATTTTTGATGCCTATGGTACATTGATTGCCGCCGGAGCCGGTTGTCGGGAAGCGGTACGGAGGATTCCGGAGCTGACGGAATGCGGAGTGAATCCTGAATTGTTCTGTGAGGAATGGAAGATTTTACACAGACAGCATAAGGAAGAAGCCAATGGAAACGGTTATCTGACAGAAGCGGAAATCTTCAGGAAGGATCTGTCTGTATTGTATTCCCGCTATGGAATCACAGGAAACAGAAACAAAGATGCGGATTTTATGCAGACAGCGTTGGGAGTGAGCAAGGCTTTTGAAGGAGCGGCAGATGCGGTGAACCAGCTTAAGAAAAAATATCGGGTCATTATCGGGGCCGATTCCGACACGGAGCCTTTGCGGCTGAATATCCGGAGAAACGGAATGGAGCCTGATGGAATTTATTCCTCAGAAGATTTGAAAATATATAAGCCCGACAGACGTTTCTATCAAAAAATGCTTCGCAGCTGCGGCGGTGAAGCTGAGAATACCATTTACATAGGAAATTCCTATCATGAGGATGTGGAAGGGCCGGCGTCAGCCGGCATCCCTTCCATATTAATTGACAGAAGGAGAACCCACACGCAGGATGGGAAACATACGGTACAGCCCCTGGCGGTAGTCCATTCCCTCTATAACCTGGTACAGCTGCTGGAAAAAATGCCGCCTAATCCACACTGATTTCCCGGTATCTGCTGGGGGACACCCCATATTTTTTCTTAAACGTCCTACTGAGATGGAATTCATCACAGAAACCGAAATTCAGAGCCGTTTCATGAAGCTTCACCTCCGGCTGGCTTAAAAGAAACTGCCGGACCATTTCCAGCTTCACATCCATCTGATAAGCATAAAGCGTTTTCCCATAAACTTTTTTGAACTGGTTGGAAAGAGTGCGCTCGCACACATAAAATCTTTCCGCCAGTTCTTTTCCTGTAAAAAAAGTCTGAGGCGTAGTCTGAATCAGCCGGGAAGCCTCTTCCAATATACTGTTGGAGGAAGAACAATAAGGCTTCTCCTGCTGCTCCTTCAGCTCAAGCATAAGCAGATTCAATAAAAGAGAAAGCTTCTGCTCCCGAAAAGAAGAAACAGCCCAGCACTCCGCAATAATCTCCTGAAAAAGCTCCTTAATATGAGGATTGCTCTGACAATGTATCAAAGAATGGAACTCTGCGAACTCCTCAGCCGGCTCAGCCGCCGCCAAACATCCCGGCTCACCTTCCGCAAAGCCGGAACCATTCACATTCGCCGCCCGTTCACTCCCCAAAGGAATTACATGAATATACATGTGCTTATTATGAGGCGTACTGAGCCCGTCCCCATAATGATGCCTCCCCGCAGGAAGAATCAAAAGATCATCCGAATGCATCTCAAAAGCCTCCTCCTCCTCCCGTATCCGCCAGCTCCCATCAATCATATAAAGAAAATCATGTTCAGACATAATCCTGTCAGGATGAGGCGCCGGATTAACAAAAGTAATATAGTTAGCAGTACTGATTCTCCGCTCATCCATCAGCTTAAGCAATACCCCCATAAAAAACCCCTCCACACACAAACTTATCTTTTTCCACATTATACATGCTCCTTTCCATATTAGCAATGGAAAACCCTCCCGATCCCTGTTACTATACAGATGAATAAAAGTTAAGATCCCAGCATTCCTTTGGAGTCTGCTCTTTGGTTCCTCCTGTTCCGGCCCCTGGCTCCGCA
>OGXN01000888.1_pt1 | contig 33681 bp, 20 predicted proteins | sample 1576281 | NCBI WGS metagenome assembly OGXN01 (sample SAMEA3541494, study PRJEB24748) | human gut metagenome | biome: human gut; feature: human-associated habitat; material: faeces | place: China | collected 2012
ACCTCCGATCATCGAATCTGAATTTCTTCAGTCCAACAATCGGGGTGCGGTTCAGCTGCGGGGCTTTTCTTTTTGCTCAGAAAGACATACGCTAACCGGCCCCAGCAAATGAACGTTTTTTGTTCTTTTGTCAATCTCTTCCGTATAGTTGTATGCAGTAATCTCCCGAAAGGGGATTGCGAATCTATGAGGGGAGACAATGAGCTCGGAATTGAAGTTCGTCCGTTGCGGGTTTAACGGAGGAACGGAACAGGAATCTGGACGGCAGTGCCTGTCTTTGAAGCGTTGCCTTGCTTCGGTTATTGCTGTTTCCTTGTCCATCGTGTGCATGGTGCCTGCAGCATATGCTCAGAATATAGACGATGTGAGTAGCTCTCCTAACGCCGTAATTTCTGGAGGGGGGGGGGATAATACTGTCGTAGCTGCTCCTTCTGCTCGCAATGTCAACGTTGACGATAAGACGTCAGAAGAGGCTAATACATCAAACGGTGCGCCAACACCTTCCGAAACGAATCAAGACGCACAGCAGGATTCATCTCCTTCATCTTCTACTACTGGTGATTCTTCCGAATCCTCAAATGGTGCGACAGACAATAAGGCGGACGACTCAGCAGAAGCTACCGCTGGCAATTCCACTAATGATGGAGCCCAAACGCAGGCTCCAAACGATGCTTCTTCTCAAGATGCTAAGAACGATTCCTCAAATGCGACGGATCAATCGCCGGCGAAGGCCGATGTGCAGGTCGCCGCGACGGCGCTTGGCGGCCGTGACTTTGAGGGTCAGGTCACCAAGGAGATCAACGGCAAGACCTACATCCTGATTGGTAACGAGCAGCAGCTGCGTGCGATTGGTTCTGGCAAGAAGGTTATTGGCCGCATCAACAAGGTCACGCAGACTTGCATGCAGCAAGGAGCCCTCAATTATCAGTGGGTGGACGGCACGCCGTCTTCCGAATACGCCGGTGACGCCGATCTCTCCGATTCAGATATTTTGCGCGATACTGATGCCTCCGACCACGACAGTCCACTGCTGGCATGCACGGCGTTAAGCGTCAACAGGACCCGCACCAAGTATTACGGCGTGGGTGCTGATGGCACGCAAACGGACTACTCCGCTGCCAACACCGGCCTGACCTATTCCGCAGACGCCAACTACCTGATCTTCCGTGACATCGACCTGTCCAAGAACGCGGCAGATACCAACAACACCGAGTGGACTCCGCTCATGTTCTCCGGCACTATGCTCGGTGCGGTCTCCAATGACGGCGACACCGAAGCCAGCCTGTGGAAGGCTGTTGGTGCCGATGGCGCAAGCGTGGTTCACGCTACCGCAGCTCGGCCGGTCATCAGCCATGTGGTCGTCAATCAGAAAGATATGGTCTCTAATGTCAAAGGCGACCAGCTGGATGTCAGCAAGCAGCAGGGCATCGGCTTCTTCGCCTCGATCACGAACAAGACCGTGATGAACAGCAACAGTCTGGGCAGCGCCGGTACGGCCGTGGTGTCGAACCTCAAGCTGCAGGATGTGTCGGTGACGAATCATACGAGTGAATCGTATATTCCGCCGACCTTGCTCGGTATGCTCACTTCGGCAGTGGGATTACTGCTCGACACACTGTTGAAGGCGTTAAAACTATTGACACTCGGACAAGTAGATCTTGACCTCAATCTTCAAGGTCTGCTCACCCTGCACAAAGACAATCCTTCCAACCTCGCCACGGGTGCATTTGCCGGCCGTATCTACGGGGACACCAAGGTTACGGACTGCGAGGTAGCAGATGTTTCGGTATCTAGCGTAAGCCGTATGACCGGTGGTTTCGTGGGATATGTTGAGGGCGCAACCCGATACGATGCAGTCTCCGGCATCGTAGGAGCGCTCACCAATGTACTCTCGAAGATCTTGGGTGTCATCCCGTTCCTCGGGCTGGGCGATTTGGTGGACTGGTTGCTGTCCGGCACGCTCGGGCTGAATGCCTTGATTCCGGTTGGCTACTACAACCCGGTTATCTCGAATAGTTCGGTGAACGGGTTCAAAGAGAACGTGGTGATCGGCAACAAGGACAACCCGCAGGCCGGCGGCTTTGTCGGTGCACAGATTGGTGCAATCATTGAGAACTCTTCGGTGACGAGCACGAATGGTTTCACCGTGCGGGCAACGCAATATGCCGGTGGTTTTGCCGGAGTAAGTCGCAACGGCAACGTGGGCGGTCTGATTAACTCGCTTGGCGTCGACTTGCTGTCTGCGCTGCGTCCGCAGAGCCTCATCGAAAACAGTGGCCTGACGGTAAACGGTGACGATAAGATCACCGTGCAGGCCGAAGACTACGCCGGCGGCTTCAACGGTGCCATGGCCAATGCCTATGCTGTCAATAATTCGATTACGGCTTCGGTCGCCGTGACTGCCGACAGATCCCACGCCGGAGGATTCACCGGATTCGCCTCCGTGGGATGGGGCCTGGAACTCGGTACGGACGATACCACGAATGCATCGCTGTTGAAACAGCTCACCAAGGCTGTGACTAAATTGCTGAGCGGCAGCGATAACGGTGCAGGAGAACTGCTATCCATCGTCGGTGTGAATCCTTCTGTGATTCTCGGTACACAAATGAAGGGTTCCCTCACAGTTGCTGCCGGCGGTGATTACGCGGGCGGCCTTGTGGGCGAAGGTTCGGGTACGGTGATCGGTGATTCCTCGCGGAACCGCCTTCAGAATCTCACATTCTGGAAGTACAACAATCCTCGTGACTTCCCTCAGCAGCGCTCCACCACCATAGAAGGCCTTGAATCGGTCACGGCCACGGGCTCCTACGCGGGTGGCATCGCCGGCAATCTGCAACCGACAACGGTAGCTGGGTTGCTCAACAGTGTGGTGAAAATTGGCGATATCGCCACGCTCAAGAAGTTCGACCAGTTTGCCGCGTTCACCGTGGAGAACATGTCTGTCACCGCTCCGGCATCCGGTTTGACGGTGAAGGCCGGTTCATACTATGCGGGCGGTGCCATCGGATGCGCCACCGGCGGCGACGTGGCCAACACGAACCTTACCAATCTGGCCACGGTCTCGGCCAGGGGAGAAGCCGGCGGTTTTATTGGCTTCTCTGGACCAGGCGACGCCATCGGTGCTGGCGGTCTCAATGTGCTTGGGCTTATCAAGCTTTCCGGTCTGCTATCGGTTGCCCAATATTCTTCGGTTGCAGTCACTGCATCGAATGTGAACGGCATCGCCAACGGATTCACGGTCAAGGCGACCGGCAAGAACGAGAACAACGAGACCACCGATTACGCTGCGGGCGGTTTCTATGGTCAGGCCAACAGCACCAAGACCCGGGAAAGCCATGTGACGAACCTCAAATCGGTCACAGCCGATACCAGCACGTCCGATGGCATCGCGGGTGGTTTCGTGGGCTTCTCCACCACCGGCGGCCTCGCCGACGCACTTAGCAACGCCGATGATTCCAGCGTGTTGGACAACCTCATCAAGGGCGGACTGCTGTCCGTGAACGACCTGCTCGGTGCCATGCCGTATCTGATTCCAAGCTATACGGATACCACCGTGACGTACGTCAACGGCGGTTACGTCGAAGGTGATATCGCGGGCGGCTATGCGGGAAACTTCCAAAGCGGCAAGGTCAATCAGTTCTCCGAAACCGATCTCGAGAACGACTCAACGCTGGCAGACGTGCAGTCCCGCGTTCAAGCCAACCCCGTGGCCGTTGTCAACCTTGACCATGTGACCGGCGGCGCATACGCAGGTGGTTTCGGCGGCAAGGTCGTTTCCGGCGCGCTCGCTTCGGCTGGCAACGGCGGCCTGAGTTTGCTCGGCAAATTCGGTACGGTGGATCTCGCCAACCTGTTGCAGGTGGTGCAGGGCTATGTGCCGTTCATCTCCTACGCGGGTGTGCATTCCGATGCCACCACCGTGGAGGCAACTAGCGGTAACAAGATTTCCGACCCGGATGATCCCGGCTTCACCGTTTCCGCCACCCGATTTGATCAGTCCGATACGCAATCCGGTTCCGCCGGCGGCTACATTGGATACGGTTCCGGTGTGCAGGTGTCCCATTCCAGTGTGACCCAACTGCGCCGTACTGATGTCAAGGCACCGAAGAATCTGGAAACCACCGGATCCATCGACGACACCTATCTGAGCAAAGACAGCACATATGCAGTCACCGCTGCGCGATACGCCGGCGGTTACATCGGCAAAATGGACATCGGCTCGGCGGCAGCTGTGGGTGGTGGCCTGAGCCTGCTCGGCCAGAACGTCAATCTCAACGATGTACTCAGTGTGCTGGATGTCGTCGTCTCGTCGATTGAACACTCCGATGTGACTGGCGGCATCGGCGGATACTCCGTGCTGGCCAGCACCGCAGATCATAGGAATGCCAACAATGAGCCCGATCCACTGGGTATGGCTGGTGGTTTCGCCGGAGACATCGAAGGCGGCCATATTCAGGACTCGAGCTCTCATGAGTTCGTATACATCATCGGCCAGGTTTCGGCCGGCGGTTACGTGGGCGCCATGCAGCCGGGAGCCGTGGCGAACGTGCTTGGTGACGGCAGCGTGCTCAAGAAGCTTGTCAACCTCGACAACCTGCTCTCGCTCGTGCGGGACTTCGTGCCGACGATTCGCAACAGCTCGACCGATGCCGCAGTGTGCGGCGGCGCGGTGCGTGCCCAGGCGGCATCGGATACGACCACACGCCGCGGCATGGCCGGCGGCTATGCAGGTCGTAATCGTGGCGGTCATATCTGGGGCAACAACACAGCAGCGTGGAAGCAGGAGAATACCGACGGCAAATACAACGGGCCGCAGCGCGTAGCCTACGCCGCGCGCATCCGCAGCGTATACGGTGCCGAAATCGCCGGCGGCTACACCGGCTTCATGGAAGCGGCCGATACCGCTGAAGGCGGTTCGCTCTCCTTGCTCGGCGGTCTCATCAAGGCCGGCAACCTCGCCGGCGTGCTGTCCGTGGTCTACCCGACCGAGGAGCACTCGAAGGTCACTGGTCCGCTGCGCAATATGAGCTACGACCAGTGGAAGACGTGGGTCGACAACATCGGCAAGTACGGTGCGTATGGCAAGGAATTCACCGATGTGACCACGGCTGATGGTGCGGGCTCTGTTACCGACCAGGATTCCCTGGACAAGTTCCTCGAATCCTACATCTTCGGATTCAACGTCGTCGCAGGACGTGCGGAGTATCGGACTGGCGCGAACTTGCATGATTCCGGCGTCGCCGGCGGACACGTCGGTCTGATGCGCACCGGCACGATCACCGATGGCCAGTCGATGGATGTCAAGACCGTCTCTGCCATGCGTGCGGCAGGCGGTTATGCAGGCACGATGGAATCCGGCTCGGCATCCTCGTTCGGCTCTATCCAACTATTCGGCGACAAAGGCATCAAACTTGATTTGGGACAGATGCTCGACGTGGCACAGGTATTTGTGCCCGTCGTCAAATCTTCGAGCGTGGCCGGCTACCGCAAGGGTATGAAGGTCGTGGCCACCGGTGAAGACATCACGCACGGTACCGGTAATGCCGGAGGCTATGCCGGTCTCGCGGTCGGTGGCCAGATCTGGGGCGATCTCGACCAGAACGGCCAGAAGCTTGTCGAGGGTGTCACCGCTGCCGGCGCCAACGTTTCCAACCTGCGCAAGGTGGAAGGGCGCAACAATGTCGGCGGATTTATCGGCGTGGCCACTGCCGGTGCGGTTGCGGATGTGGACACCAATGCGTCCGAGGGATTCCTGCAAGGAATCCTCGACTCGCTGGTATCGAACCCGGCAAGTCTGGTCAGCGTATTGCAGGCCACGGTTACGACGATTCGCGGTGCACATGTGAGCTCGGATGACCCGGCATGGGGATACACGGTCAATGGCGCATATGAGAGCAAGGACGATAAGGGTAATACCACAGCCAAGTATGCCCTGAACGCCGGCGGTTTCGCTGGTTCGTTGCAAGCCGCGATCCTCGGTGACAAGGATTCCGCCAAAGGTACCGGCAGTGAAGCGGATCCGAACAATGACCCGGCTTCTCTTACTGTTAACGGGCTGCGCGCTGTCGAAGGCGGGCAATACGCCGGTGGCTTCTTTGGTCTTGCTGATGTATCCAGCGTCGCTTCCGTCGGCGGCGGCGAGGCCGGCGATAAGCAGGATACCAACCTGCTGCTCAAACTGCTCAAGGTCGGCAACGTGGGCGTGCTCGAAGCATTCCGCACCTTCATCTATGACGGTCAGGTCAACGGTGTGAGCGACGGCATCCAGATTGTCGCCCATGATTCCACCACAAAGGGCATGCTTGACTCGAAGCGTTACACCGGTGCGGTCGGTGGCTTCGGCGGTGGACTGATCAATGGCTCTGTGAAGCAGTCTGCGGTCACCAACCTCAACAGTGTGACCGGCGTGAACTACGTGGGCGGCTTCATCGGGCATCTTGGCAAATCCGGCACGGTCGCCGCCGACAATGCACAACTCGGCACGGATGCGCTCAATCTGCTTGGTGCTACGGCCGGCGTACTTGACATCTGGGGCTCGCACGTTGGCGATTCGCGCGTCACCGGCATCCCGGACGGTTATACCGTCACCGCCACACACCATGGCGACAATTACGGCAAAGCCACCGACAAGGCTACCGGACGTGAGGTCGCAGGCGGTTTTGTTGGATACGTGGATTTGGCTAGGGTGAAGGGCTGCACGTCTGACAATCTCAAGAAGGTCACTAGCGGTGAGATTGCCGGCGGATTCGTCGGTGAAACCAGCCGTGCCTATTTGGTTGACGCGAAGGTCAACTCTGTACTTGTGGAACTGCTGCTGCAAGTGGTGAACGCGCTGGTCAAGCTCCTGTACCTCGACAAGGCGGAACAGGTCGGCGTCATCGATTTAGGCAAGTGGTTCCCGGCCATCTTCGGCAAGGTATTCGATCTCAAGGTGCTTTCGGAAGGCGACGTGCTGTACGTGAACCTGTTCGGACTGAAGGTGAGTGTTGCTCTGTCCAAGGCTGATGATGAAAACCAGCAGCAGACCGACGTGGCGATTGTCACCATCGGCGATAGTGTCATCAAACTGCCTTGCAGCAAAGACGGCATTGATATGGATGGGTCGGGCAGCAACCTGACCGTCCAGCTCATCAAGGGCAACCGTACGCGCGTCGAACAGTCCACCGTAACGGGCATCGCCAATGGCTATGACGTGTTCGGCGGAGGGGCAACTCAGGATACCGACGGTGTGAAGGATCTTTCCACAGGCTACACGGGCGGCTTCGCCGGACTGAACGACGAGGGCGTGCTGGCAGACGACCACATGGTCTACGCCGACACGATCCGCGGTGCCAGCGGACTGGTCGACCCGTTCTCGAACACCAAACTCAAGTCCGTATGGGACTTCAACACCATGAGCGACATCCTCGGACCGGTCGATGACGGCAACGGCGACAAGGCATACAACACCTATCGCATTTACCGCAAGGCGGCCGCGAACGCTAGTGAGGCCCGCACCTCCGCACAGGACGGCAACAAGATCTTCTCGCAGAAGAACACGGCAGACGATGCGCTGAACACCGGACTCGATCGTTGGGAAGTGAAGCTGTTCGACGTGGTCAACACATACGACAGCAGCGCTGTGCACAGCTCCGCATCCGGCGACGCTGGTACCACATGGGTTGGCATCAAGGATGCCGTGGTCGACTCCACGGACGGCAGCACCAAGACGAAGCTCGATGCCTACCAGTCCCCGGCCAAGGCCGTGCTCATGCTCGACGCGACCGTGACCGACAACAACGGCGGACTCACCCCCGAACCGGACGACGGCCAGGACCCGTGCGGCAAGGACGGCTGCCGGAGCGTTGACTTGACCGTGCAGAAGGTGTGGAAGGACGGCAACCTCGAACGGCCGCAGTCGGTCGAACTGAAGATCGCCGCGCACTATACCGATGGCCGTGGCAATACGGTGACGCCGCAGACGATTCAATGCTTCGGCGCGGATTGCACAACCGTGACGCAGAAGAATCCATGGACGGTGACGTTGGACTCCTCCGATGCCTCTTCCTGGAGCAACACCTGGCGCAAGGTGATTCAAGGACTGCCGGTCGCATTCGTGGATGGACAGGATGCCAACGGCAAGGACATCGTGCGTTACTACACGTACACCGTGGAAGAAACCGCCGTGACCTATAAGGACGGCGATACCACCAAGACCATCAAGCCCGCGGAGGCCGGATACCAAGTATCGGTCTCCTACAACACCAAGGAACGCGTGGCCATTGTTACCAATGCGGCGTTGCTTCCGGATACGGGAGGCGCGGGCACGATGTGGTTTCTGATGTTCGGCTTGCTGCTTATGGGAGCTGGCGTGGTCTGGTACGTGCGTGATTAACGCGTTCAATCCGGCACAGTCCGCTCGGGCTCCAGCCGTATACGAAAGCGAGGTGCCCATGCCGCGTGACGACTACATAGACAAACCGTATCTGCCAAACAGAAAAGATTTCCATTTAGAGGAAGGAACAGTAATGAAATCACTGATGAAAAGGGTTTTCGCTGCCGCTGCGGCGATTGCCACCGTATTTGGATTGGCTGCGACGACAGTCGCCACGGCCAACGCAGCGGATAATGCCACGCTGACGGTCAGCACTACTGACGCGAAGTTCGCCGGTAAGACCGTGAACGCCTACAAGATGTTCTCCGCCACCGTGAGCGGTGACGGTGGCAGCAAGGCTGTCTCCTACACGTTGACTGACGAGTGGAAGCCGTTCTTCAAGAACTCCACTGCTTCCGGACTGACTGGTGCTACCGACGAGAACGTCAACGATAAAGCAAACGACTACGTATCCAAGCTGAAGGGTGAAGACTTGGTTGCTTTCGCTACCAAGGCATCGAACTGGGCGCAGACCAAGACCAACGGCATCACGGCTGGCACGACCGCTAAGGTATCTGCCGCTGCTACGGACGGTAAGTACTTGGCGACGTTCACTGGTCTCGACTACGGCTACTACGTGGTCGCTGTGCCGGGTGCGACCTTGGCCAACGCCAGTGGTCAATACGCCACGCTAGTTTCCGTTGATAGCACCAATGTGACTGCCAACATTAAGGGCGACCTGCCTACCGTCGACAAGAAGGTACAGGTAGGCGGCACTGGTAAGGACGCCACTGACGCGAAGATCGGTGATACCCTGACCTTCACCCTGACCTCCACCATTCCAGACATGTCCGCCTATGACACCTACACCTTCAACTTCAAGGATACGTTGTCTCAGGGCCTCACCTTTGGACAAGTCACTTCCGTTACGGTCGAAGGTGTGACTGATCCACTGACCGTGAACACTGACTACACCGTCACCACTCCTACGGTCTCCGACAATACGCTTACTGTCGCCATGAAGGACTTCAAGGCCAAGCAGCAGGCCAATGCCGGCAAGAAGATTACCGTCACCTACACGGCCACGCTGAACGAGAAGGCTGTTGTGGGCGGTGTTGGTAACACCAATTCCGCAACAATTCAGTACTCCAACAACCCGAGCAGCGGTGGCACCGGTGAGTCCGAACCCAGCAAGGTTCGCGTCTTCACTTATGGCTTCACCGTCGATAAGTACACTGGTGACAAATATGATGATGACGCTACTCGACTTGCTGGTGCTGAGTTCACACTCGCACCTAAGAACGGCACCGCTATGAGCTTCGTGCAAGTCGATGCCGGTAGTGCGACCGCGAACGCTGTATACCGTGTAGCTAAGGCTGGTGAGACAGATACTACGACGACTATCACCACTCCTGCAAACGGTAAGGTTGTCTTCCAGGGACTGAAGAACGGCGAGTACACGCTCACCGAGACCAAAGCGCCGGCCGGCTACAACAAGCTCGCCAGCGCCCTCGGCGTGAAGGTTGAAGGCCAGAACGACGGCACTGACACCACGAATGCCACCGTCACCATCACCTACGACAACGACAATGGCAGCAGCAACTACAACCAGTCCGCATCGAACGGTGTCATCCCGGTCCGGAACAAGTCCGGTGTTGTCCTGCCTGGCACTGGTGGCATGGGTACCATCGCCTTCACGGTGATTGGTGTGCTGGTCATCGCGCTCGGCGTTGCCTGGACTCTCAAGCGCAAGAACGCCTGACGAGCATGGCCGTGTTTTGGGCGTGAAGGGCACACACACCCGCTACGCCCACAACACGGTTTCCTCGCGAAAAGAACGCTCGATGAAACGACTGCGCAACATCCTGCCCTTACTGGTCATTCTCGGTGGAATGCTCATTCTGTTCTATCCGACGATCAGCAACTTCCTCATTATGCGCAACGCCAGCCGCGCCGTAAATAACTACGACGCCAGCGTTGAAGCATTGAGCCAGGAACAGTACCAGAAGGTGCTGGATGCTGCGCACGCCTATAACGAAAAGCTCGCCCAGAACGATGCAGGAGAGAACGACGCTCTTGCCAGTGCCGTCAATTCCGCATCCACGGACGAGGAATACAACAGTCTGCTCAATATTGACGGTGACGGCATGATGGGATACATCACTGTGCCTAAGCTCGAGGAGACCTTGCCGATTTATCACAGCACTTCCGAGAAAGTGTTGCAATCCGGCATCGGACATCTCGAACAGACCTCACTGCCAGTTGGTGGCGCGTCCACGCATGCGGCGCTGTCTGGCCACCGGGGCTTGCCCACGGCAAAACTGTTCACGGACTTGAACCTTATGAAAAAAGGCGACAAGTTCTACATCACAATACTTAAAGACACGTATGCGTATCAGGTCGATAAGATCACTACCGTTCTGCCGACCAATACCAAACAACTGGCAATTGAGCCCGGCAAGGATTTGGTCACGCTCATCACTTGTACGCCGTATGCGGTCAATACGCATCGGCTGCTGGTGCGCGGCCATCGCATCCCATACGCGCCGCAGCAGCAGGATGACGCCAAATCCACGTTCCACGTGGACATTCCGCTGCAGTACTGGTTGCCGTCTCTTGCACTGATTGCCTTGCTCATCGCATGGCATTTATGGCAGCGTCATGAGCGGCGACGCCGACAGAGTGGGAGCGCCAAGGTCGCGTCTGATGATTCTAGCTCCGCAGCCATCGAGCCGGACGGTGACTTGCCTCCTCAGCCAGACAGTACAAATAACCAATCACATTCATCACGGCGGAAAGGACCGGGCAGACATGTTAGACCTGCATAGCGGAAACGAATATGGTGCGGCGCGCATTGCTGCCATGATTGCCGCCGCCGTTACTATCGTCCTCACTGTTCTTGCAGCCTTCGGCTCTATGGTGCCGTATGCGCAAGCTGATTCTTTCGGCGCTCTCACCATCAATGCCGTATGGGGCCGAGACACGGCTTCGCCCAAATCGCTTGCCGGCGATACCTATTCCATCGTGCGCGTCGCCACCGTCACAACGAACAATGATGGTAGCGTCTCCTCATATAAAACCGTCGGCGATTTTTCCGGCCTCACTGCCGATTGGGAACGCCTGACATCAAGTGAATATCACGATGCTGCCAAGAAGCTCGCTACGCACGCGGCGAAAAACAAGCTGTACCAGCATTCCGGCACCACTAACGTAGCTGGTCAGCTCACTTTCCAGAATCTGCCGCTCGGCCTATATCTGGTCTCCCGCACGAGCTCGGCGAAAGCCAACAAAGCATACGACTGTGATCCGTTCCTCATCTCGATTCCTGGCAGTGGAGACACATCCGCTGATCTCAACATCACAGTAGAGCCGAAATTTAGCACTGGAACTCCTGTTGTCCCGCCCGAAAATAACCCGAGCGAGGAGCCGGGCAATCCTGGCCTTATCGGTCGTACGGGTGCCGCCGTAGGCAGCATTGCCGCGGCAGCGGGGCTCATGTTACTTGTTGCGTTCATTTTGTTCAGATTGCGCATGAGGCGTCGCATACGGGACGTCAATTCGGCCGGCAAATCCCATACAGATGATTGCACGATGAAGTGAAAAAGTAAGCATGAGCGACGAACGATTCTCTCCGGAACAGGCACAATATCTGGCTTCGCTGCCTGCGGTCATAAGTATTACTGGTTCACGTATCCGATATGCAGAGTGGTTCAAGCGTGAATGCGTTTCGAGTGCTGAAAATGGTGAATCTCCCACTGTGCTGTTCCGCGAAGCGGGGCTCGGTCCTGAGTTGATAGGCGAAAAGCGTATTGAACGGTGCATGCATCGTTGGAGGAAGACAATACGAATAGAAGATCCAGGCACGGTAGACAGAATGAATCTCCCCGATTCTGAGGTTACTTCCAGTCGCACGAATGAAGGTAACCCTGGAACCGGTGGAAATGATATGCGTGATTTGATTATCCGTCGACAGGCGCTTTATATCAGACGTTTGGAATTAAAAGTCGATGACCTAAAGATGCAGCTCTCGCAGCAATCCCTATCAAATGATGTGCAATGAGTTGTGCTGGATAAGCTGAGAGCGTCATCACTATTGTCTCTGATTCAGTATGAGATTTGTTTGAAACATTGGTGATTCGTGATTTGCGCGTGTATCTCGAATCGATGGGTGGCACGAATCGAATCGCATATTATCGGGATGAAAAAGGCCTTGAAGTTGATGTGATTCTTGAATTGGTGGATGGTCGCTGGGCTGCGGTGGAGATTAAGCTGAGCGACTTGAAAGTCATGGAGAAAAATGTGGACAAACTACATGCTTTCAAAGAAAAAGTGTGCGGAAATCCTCTATCTCAAGTTCGTGAGCCTGAATTCATGGCATTTATTGTCGGGCGTGGTGATATTGCATACCGGCGTGATGACGGCATTCTGGTGCTGCCGATCGCCACGCTCGGGGCGTAACAAATGAACGTTGCGGCAGGTGGGACAATTGGGGGAATGAATTGAACGAAGGAGACGGTGTGCAAGGAGTGCGGCAGATGCGGGAATCGCAGGAATCGCAAAAAACACGAGAATCGCAGGAGTCGCAGAATCCTCAAGGAACGCAGCCAAAGATTGGCAGAATTCCGGCGCTGATTGCGGCGGTGGCGATTGTGGGTGTGGCCATTGGCGCGGCCGCTGGCCTGCTGACGCTTATGCTGTACGGCGTCGAGCATCTTGCGCTCGGCTATGTTGAGAATTCGCAGGAATCCGGCCCGTTCAACGTTCCTGCGATTCGGTGCTTGATTTCCGTGACCGTTGGCGCGACCGTCGCCGCCGTGATTTGGTGGCTGTTGCGTACGCGCAGTACGAAGGTGCCGTCCGTCAAAAAGGCGGTAAATGGCGATATTATGCCGATTTGGCAGACCGTCGTGCATGTGCTGCTGCAGATTTTCATCGTCGGCACGGGCATGTCGATCGGTCGAGAAGTGGCGCCGCGCGAGTTGGGCGCGATGTTCGGTCAACGGTTCGCGCGTTGGGCGCGTCTCGATGCGAAAGACACCCGTATGTTGGTGGCCATTACGGCCGCCGCCGGCCTTGCGGGCGTGTATAACGCGCCACTTGCGGGCACGTTTTTCGCGGTCGAGATTCTGCTCGCCGACATAACCCTCGAAACGGTGACGTTCGCATTCGCCTGTTCCGCGCTGGCTTCGTGGGTGGCGTCGCTGGTCAAGGGCACACACACGTTCTATTTGATTGGTGAAACCGACGGTTTGTTTACCCCCGATTACATGGCGTTCGCACTGGTTGCGGGGCTGGTTCTCGGCGCTGCCGGCGCACTGTTCCGTCGCGGCTCGCAGTGGGCTGAGAAGTCCAAACCGTCGGGCGCGGGCATTCTGTGGATGTTGCCGCTCGCCGGCCTGCTGACTGGCGTGGTGGCGATTTGGGTGCCGCAGGTTATGGGCAATGGCCGTGCCACCGCGCAGTTGAGTTTCTCGTCCAAGGCCGATTTGGCGGTGGTGCCGATTTTGCTGGTTTCGTTCCTGGCGAAGGCGATTGTCACATTGCTGACGATCCGTTCCGGCGCTTCCGGCGGTGTGCTGCAGCCGGGTATTGCGCTCGGCGCTTCGGGAGGTGCTGTGCTGGGTGTTCTGTGGATGCAGGTGTTTCACACGAATTCGATTGGCATGTACGCTCTGCTGGGTGCGTGCGCATTGCTCGCAGCTTCCCAACAGGCTCCGCTTATGGCGATTTGCTTGGTGATGGAACTTGCGGATGCTCCGATCAATCTGTTTGTGCCCATTGGATTCGCGGTTGCGGTGAGTGCGTTCACCGCATCGCGTTTAGGGGAGCCGCTTGCCGCTTTGCGCCTATCGAAAAGTGCGGAAAAGAAGGTAATTAAGGCGAATGCGCGTTGAAGGGTGTGTTAGGCGGTAAACTAGGGGGTCGGCGTATAGATGGTCGATGCTGAGCGCCCGATGATGAAGAAGGACGTATGACGAAAGACAACAATTTCAGGCTGGAATTTCCGACGGATACCGAGGTGATGGGGGCTGACATGTCCGAACCGCCGAAGCCTCCGACGGTCGCTTCGCAAGAAAGCGATGTGAACGGTGTAAGCGATTTCAGTGTTTTCGAGGATTACGGCGATTACAGCAATGAAATTCCGGTACCACCGAAGAATACCGGCAAAATCGTCGCTATCGTGATTGCGGCTATCGTCGTGATTGCTTTGATTGGCGGTATTGCATGTTGGATGCTTTCGAATAATTCCAAGAAATCAGCCATTACCAGCGCAGCCGCGCAATGCAAGGATTCCACAAGCCAGCTGCAAAGTGCCAATAACACGCTTTCCGACGCTTTGGAAATCGGAAAAACCGGCGCGAAGGTCACTGCCGATCAAGTCGCCGACGCCAGCACCGTCACTAAGCTCAATGCGGCCATATCTAACGCGAAGGAAGCGAAAATCCTGTCGTGCGACACGTCGCAGGGCATCAGCAAGCTGAAGAAATCCGCGAAAGCCATGGCATCCGAGGCACGGAGCATGAACGACAAGGCCGAAAAGATTACAAATGCGGCCGAAGCCGTCGACGCTTCCAAAGTGCTGGCCACGCAGAATCGTCTGAAGGGCCAGCTCAATGACGCGATCGAGCAGGCGCAGTCCGTGCTCGACAATTCCGACGGCATGGTGGCCGATGACAGCGTGCGCGTGGCATTGCAGCAGGCGATTGACTCGGCCAGAAACCTTGCCAATGGCACCAATCTCAAGGAAAACGACGTGACGGCCGCCGTTGACGCGCTGAATGCCGCCAAAGACGCCGTTCAGCAGGCGATGGACCAATACCAGGAGGCGTCGTCGACTCCCAACACCGTGACGAACAACACCAATATCGGCATTAACGGGGGCTCTAACGGTGGTGCTGCGAATAGTCCGGACAATACGGCTGGAGGTGCTGCGGCGGGCGGTGCGGCTGGCGGCGCGGCTGGAGGTGCGGCGAATGCCGGCGATGCTGGCGGCGACGCATCGGCAGGCGGTGATGCCGGTGATGCGTCTGACGGCGATGCCGCTGCGCAGAATCTTGAAAACTAGCGGAGCCGCCTTAAGCCTTATGGCCAGTCCTACATGGCCATAAGGCCGGTTTTCCGCGGAATAAGCGCGGTCAGCACAAACCAGTGGTCTTCGGTGCGAATCGTCACTTCGCCGCCATACTGCTGCGCGATATGACGAATCGACTTCACGCCGAAACCATGCCGATGCTGATCGTCGCGCTTGGTGGTGCGCAGATTGCCTTCCGCATCCTTCTTCAATCGGGAATCGTAATAATTCTCAACCCGGATAACAATAAAGCGATTCTGCTCGTATAACGCAAGTTTGATCAGACGCTGCTCACGTTTCGGCAATTTCGACGTCGCTTCGATCGCATTGTCAAGCGCGTTGCCGAACAATGATGCGATATCCATCGACGACATGCCGCTTAGCAGCGAGCCGTCCGCGACCGCCGTGAACGTAATGCCTCGATCGGCGCACGTGCGCTCTTTCGTGGTCAAAATAACGTCAAGCACGGGATTGCCGGTATGCTGCTGCGCGCTATAGCGCTGCACCGATTGCTCCAGCTGCTCGAAGCCGGCCGCGGCATGCTTCGGATCGACTTCGGCACGCAACGCCGCAAGCTGATGCTTCAGATCGTGCGCAAGACGGCCTAGCGATTCGATATTTTCCTTCGATTGCAGGTATTCCTGATGCTGGCTTTCCAGCTGCGCGTTGATCGACGCGAGTTCCGTATTCGCCTCAATACGGCGCGCCTGCTCCTGCTGCGCATATAGGATCGCGAAACCGCAGAAATCGACCAGCGTGCGAATGTAGAAGATTTCCTGGCCGACCGAACCGGAAAACGGCGTATTCGTCGACACGAAACTCAAATTGCTCATGGCGAACGTGACGATCATAATGGCCATCGTCGCAATCGCGGCGGAAGCGGTCGGCAAGGTAGGTGTGGCCTGGCTGAAATTGCCGCGTTCAACCATCCAAGCTAGACCGAAGCACAGCGCATACGTAACGACAAGCAGCGCGATCGCGCGCCAATCGTAATCGGCGAATCCGTCGCGCACGCCAATGAACGTAACGATCTGCCAATGCAGCGACGCCACCAATTCGGCTAACACGAACGCGCGCGCCGTAATATACAGGCCCTCGCGTTTGCCGGTGCCCGCGCCGAGCAGAATCGTCGCATACATGCAGGCGAAGGCGAGCAGCATACCGATGATCCAGAACCAGATCGGCATACTGCCGTCGAAATACTGCACCGCGACCAGCGATGCCAATCCGGCCGCACTGACGATGAACGACCGTCGGAGCGGCACGCGACGATACGACACCGCGATATACACCATGCACGCGGCCCATTCGCAGATCGCCGTATAAGAACGGGGGATGTCGGGCAGAGCGTTGGTGATTGGCGTCATCGGCGGCACCGAAAGCACGGTCACCAAAACGGAAGGTATGGAAGGGGAGCCTCCTGTCAGTCCTCCTGCCAATCCGGCCAGCGCATTCGGCAATATCACGCTGGTCACCTGCCACCTCCTATATAGTCGGCCAACGCGGCGAGGAACGCCTTCTTGCGTGGTCGGCTTACGCGCAACTGTTCGCCGTTCGACATCACGCAATCCTGGTCGGCGACGCCCGTCACATGCTTGAGATTCACCAGATAGCAGGAATTCGAGCGGAAGAAATGGTGGTCGGCGAGTTTCGCTTCCATGTCTTTGAGCGTGCCATTGATCGACAGTTTGCCTTCCAACGTGTGGATGACGATGGTATGCCGGATCGATTCGAGATACAGAATATCGGCAAGATTCAGCCGCATCTGCCCGTTGCTGGTTTCGATAAGCGTGGAATCGTCGCCATTGCGCCTCACCATGTCGATCGACTTCTTGAGTTCCTGTGAAAACGCGAACCACGGCAGAGGCTTGAGCAGATACGACAATGCGCGCACCTCGTACCCGCTGATCGCATACTGCGGTGCGGCGGTGATGAACACGATCACGACCTTGTCGTCGCGCTCGCGAATGCGTCTCGCGGCGGCCATGCCGTCCATTTCGCTCATTTCGATGTCGAGCAGTAAAATATCGTAAACAGGGGTATATTTCTCTACGATTCTCGCGCCGTCGTCGAATACGGAAACGGTGAATTGTTCGTCATTTTCCTGCTGATATCGGTTGAGATAGTCAAGTACCAGCTGGCAGCTTGCGGGATCATCCTCGACCACGCCGATTCTAATATTGCGCACTGCAACCTCCCTGTTCTGTCTTTCGCTCCGCACCATTGTCTTGCATGATGGCGATAAAGGCGTGTATTTACTACGCCGTTAACCCCCTTTTGCCAGCGTAGGTAAACAGCGCGACTCGCGACACGCATTGACAGTTTTAGCGTTGTATGTATCATGGAACGTGGCTCAACGAAGAGAACCTTCGCCAAACCAAAGAAATAAATTAACGCTTTGAATTGTGGCTTTGTCGAAGTCGTAAGCCGCAAGGCGAGGCACCGAAAAGAAATCCCTTTACAACGGATCGTGAGGCACGTACCTGCCTCTGAAAGGATGACAAATCATGGCAGAAGTCGTATTCGACCATGTTACTCGTATCTACCCGGGCAACGATAAGCCGTCGGTGGATGATTTGAATATGGACATCAAGGACGGCGAGTTCCTGGTGCTGGTTGGCCCGTCTGGCTGCGGCAAGTCCACTACTCTGCGTATGCTCGCTGGCCTTGAAGAGGTCAACAAGGGCCGCATCCTCATCGGTGGCAAGGACGTCACCACGATGCAGCCGAAGGACCGCGACATCGCAATGGTGTTCCAGAACTACGCTCTGTATCCGCACATGACCGTGGCCGACAACATGGGCTTCGCTCTGAAGATCGCCGGCACCCCGAAGGAAGAGATCCGCAAGCGCGTCGAGAAGGCCGCTGAGATCCTCGACCTGACCGAGTACCTCGATCGTAAGCCGAAGGCTCTGTCCGGTGGCCAGCGTCAGCGCGTGGCCATGGGCCGTGCAATCGTCCGTGAGCCGAAGGTCTTCCTCATGGATGAGCCTCTGTCCAACCTTGATGCCAAGCTCCGCGTGCAGACCCGTACCCAGATCGCTGCTCTGCAGCGCCAGCTGGGTGTCACCACCCTGTACGTGACCCACGATCAGACCGAAGCTCTGACCATGGGTGACCGCATCGCCGTCATCAAGCTCGGTGTCCTGCAGCAGGTCGGCGCTCCGACCGAGCTGTACGATCGCCCGGCCAACGTCTTCGTCGCTGGCTTCATCGGCTCCCCGTCGATGAACATCAACACCCACCCGGTGGTCAACGGCAAGGCAAAGATCGGCGAAGACACCGTGGATCTGCCGGCCGAGGCCGTCAACAAGCTCACCGCTGAAGACAACAACCAGATCGTCGTCGGCTTCCGTCCGGAAGACGCTTCCCTGGCCGCCCCGGATGACGCCAACGCCTTCTCCCTCAAGGTCATGAACGTTGAGGATCTGGGCTCCGATGGCTACATCTACGGCAACATCATCACCGATGGCTCCGCTGCCGAGGCATCCACCATGATGTCCGATCAGAACAAGCTCACCACGATCCGCGTGAACCCGCGTGCTCTCCCGAAGGTCGGCGATACCGTCAAGATCAAGATCGACCCGTCCAAGATGCACCTGTTCGCTCCGTCGACCGAGCTGCGTCTGAACTGAGCTGATATCGAGTAACCAACCGTTGGCTGTTTCTTCAGGGGAATATCCTTTACGGAAATCGGCTGGCGGGTGGCTGAATAAAAACTTGGCGGAAGCGCGAACTTCCGTCAACCATTAAACGAGACGTGCTCTTCCTCTCTTATCGTCTCGTTGGAGAAGCCCCGCGTCGGTGCGGGGCTTCTTTTGTTTTCCGCAAGCACGATATCGGCTTGTAATGTCTGTTTGTAGCATCGATCGCAATATTCGATCGTAATATGAGATGGATAGTGAGATTCCAGTATTGAGATCATCGCATATCGGCAGGTGAAACGGATTCGTCCATACTTGCTTCTTCGGGTAGGTCAACAGGTAAATTGTTGATTCATGGAATCTCTTGAATTGCCACAGATGGATCCCCGTGTGCTGAAAGCAACTTCCGTGAAGGCCGAAGATCCGGCTGCCTCATCTCCGGAGCCGCATGCGCTGAAAATCACCGCCGCAAGCTCGAATCCAAAGATGTTCACCCTGCCGTGGGAAAAGCCGCTGGCTACTTGGCCGGAAGACCTGCTGGCTAATCTTCCGCGTGGTATTTCCAGGCATGTGGTGCGTTTCGTGCACGTAGGTGACGAAGTGTACGCCATGAAGGAAATCACGCGCAATGTGGCGGAACGAGAATACGAGCTGCTGCGTCGCCTGCAGAAGCTGGAACTGCCGACCGTGCAGCCGATCGCCGTGGTCACAGGCCGTCATAGCCGTGAAGGCGAGCCGCTGGAAGCGATCCTTGTCACCAAGCATTTGAAGTTCTCACTGCCGTATCGTGCGCTGTTCGCGCGTAATCTGCGCCCTGATACCGCGGAACGACTGATCGACGCGTTGGCCGTGCTGATGGTGCGTTTGCATTTGGCTGGCTTCTATTGGGGCGATGTGTCACTGTCGAACGTGTTGTTCCTGCGCGACGCCTACGCGTTCTCCGCATTTTTGGTTGATGCGGAAACCGGTGATCTGCAGATTAATCTGACGGAAGGCCAGCGCGAGTACGACGTTGATTTGGCCCGTACGAACATTATTGGCGAATTGATGGATCTTTCGTCCGGTTCGCTGCTGCCGAGCGGTGTTGACGAAATTGCGATCGGCAACCGTTTGGTGGATCGTTACCATTCGCTGTGGAGCGCGTTGACTGATACCGACAAGTTCGGTCCGGATGAGATGTGGAAGATCGAGAAGCGCGTCAACAAGCTCAATGAGCTTGGTTTTGATGTGGATGAGCTGGAAATGAAGACCGCCGAAGATGGCAAGCGTGTGCTGGTACGTCCGCGTGTGGTCGATGCCGGCTATGCGAATCGTAAGCTGCTGCGATTGACTGGTCTTGATGTGCAGGAGAATCAGGCTCGTCGACTGTTGAACGATTTGGATGCCTACCGCGCTTCGACGTGGCGTGAGGGTGAGGATCTTGAGATTGTCGCCACTGATTGGATGCGCGAAGTGTTCGAACCGACCGTGCGCATGATTCCGCGTGAATACCGTTCGCAGATCGAACCGGCTCAGTTCTTCCATGAAGTGCTTGACCACCGTTGGTTCCTGGCCGAGAAGGCGGGTCATGATGTGCCGATGGCCGAGGCGGTGCAAAGCTATGTGGAGAAGGTGCTTCCGCAGTACAAGCTCACCACGAAGGATGTGGACGCGTTGAACGCCGAAGCCGATTCCGGTGTGATCGACGACGAATACACCTACGACGATCCCGACGACGGCTACAACCCCGACGACGATCCCGACGCAGCTGTATGGGCGCATTGATAGAAAAAGCTCCAGTGGAGCTTTTTCTATCAATGCGCCTTGAGACGAGGCGATAGCCGCGCCGAAGGCAGTATTGAGCCTGCGGCGTAGCCGCAGTCAAAAATTGCAGGGCCGAGCCGTTAAGCGGAGGACCACTAATAATCCTCCGCTTTTTGTTATCCCTTCACACCCCTCACTTTCAAAACTCAAAAAAATTTTGACTTTTGAAAGTGAGAGAACGTGTTGCGAGAGATCGTTGGCGGGGGAGTGGGTCTGCGGTAAGCGCAAAATCAATCCAAGTACAGATTTGCGCAACAAAATGAGCGGATAATCCGTATGGACTATCCGCTCATATGTATTTCGGACTTGCTGCCTTGTTGTGTTTACTTCTGCAGTTTCGCTGTGCTTACTTCCTGTCGCTTCGTGTTGATTACTTCGCGTCAGCGGCGGCACCGGCCTCGCGGCGGGCGCGTGCGACGGAATACAGCGTGATGCCCGCTGCGACGGAAGCGTTCAGCGATTCGACCATGTTCGACATTGGGATGCCGGCGATGGAATCGCATGTCTCGCGTACGAGACGGCTCAGGCCGTTGCCTTCGGAACCGAGCACCACAACCAGCGGATCGGTTTCGAAACCGGTTTCGCCAACGAGGGCGTCGCCGCCACCGTCGAGACCGACGCTGTAGTATCCGCGTTCCTTCAGGCTTTCAATGGCTTTGGTGAGGTTCACCACGCGGGCGACCGGCATGTGCGCGGCTGCGCCTGCGGACACCTTCCATGCGGCTGCGGTGACCGAAGCGGAACGACGTTCCGGCAGGATCACGCCGTTGGCGCCGAATGCGGCTGCGGAACGGATGACCGCGCCCAGATTCTGCGGATCGGTGACGCCGTCAAGCGCGATGAACAGCGGACGTGCCGCAATGCGTGCGCTTGCGGAGTTGGCCGCTTCCATGGCACGAGACTTCTTGTCCGCGCGTTCCACCAGCTCGGCGAGCGAGGAATACTGGAACGGCTGCGCCTTCATCACCACGCCCTGATGGTTGGAGGAGCGTGCGATACGGTCCATTTCCAGTCGGTCGGCTTCCATGAGGTTCAGTCCGTGAATACCGGCGAGACGAATGATTTCGCGCGTGCGATCGTCGTGCTCGATGCGTGCGGCCACATACAGCGTGCTCGCGGGCACGCCGCAGCGCAACGCTTCGAGAACGGCGTTGCGACCGATGACGAGATCGTCGGATTCTGAGCTGAACTTTGCCGCGCGACGGCGTGCCGCCAGTCGCGGATCAGCCATCTTACGACGATTGGTAGCCTGCTTTTCCTTGTAAGCCTTGTGATATACGCGATCTTCGGCCTTGGGGGTCGGTCCCTTGCCCCTCAGCGCGTTACGATGCTTTCCACCCGACCCCTTGGTCGGTCCTTTTTTCATTGCCATAGTTGTCCATTCTCCCAGCACCCCGGGAAAAGGCTACTGGCGTCGCGTCCGCTCGATATTGCTCGATATGATGGCAAGAATGGAGAAGAACAAAGAGATTTTCGGATTGCCCCTCATGTTCTGGGGCTTGTGGGTCACGCTGCTTATTCTGTGGATGGGCCGCTTCGTCACGTCATTCCTTTCCATGTATCTGGTGTCTGACATGCATGTCAGCGCGGGCGTGGCCGGCACCATCGTCTCCATGTACGGTTTCGGCGGCATCTTCGGCTGCCTGTATGGCGGCGCGCTGTCCGACCGCTTCGGCCGCCCGGCGATGATCGTCATCGGCAATCTCGGCTCCGCCGCGATGCTGGTCCTGCTGGCGTTCATCGGCAATCCGTGGATCATGGCGATCGCGCTGCTGGCCTACGGCGCCATCTCATCCATGCCGACGCCCGCGGTCGCGGCGTACGTGTCCGACGTGGTGCCGTTCCGCAAACAGAAGCGCGCGTATTCGCTGCAGACGTGGGCCGCGAATTTCGGCTTCGCGATCGGCCCGATCATCGCCAACCAGTTGGTGAAGATCTCCTATGCGCTGATGTTCTACGCGGAAGCCGCGGTGCTGGTGTTCGCTACGATCTTGATGATCGTGTTCTTCAAGGAAGTCGGGCTGGGCAAGCGCCCGCGGGGCGAGGTCGCGCCGGCGCGGGCGTCGCAAGCCGCGGAATCAGCTGCGGGAAATGCCGTGGAACATGCTGTGAAACAAACCGGCGAATCGCAGCGGCCGCAGCGGTTCTCCGTATGGCGCAGCTATCGTCGCGCATGCGCCGACGGCGCGCTGATGTCGATGGTGGTGCTGATGTTCCTGTACACGCTGGCGTATTACCAGATCGTCAGCGGCCTGCCGATTTCCATGACGCAGATCGGCCTTGGCACGGATGAATATTCCAGTCTGCTGACCATCAACGGCGGTCTGCTGTGTCTGCTGCAGATTCCCGCGATCGGTCTGTTCCAGCGGATGAGCAACACCCGAGTGCTGGTGCTCGGCATGTCCATCACGGCGGTCGGATACGCGTTCCAGATCGGCGCGAATTCGTGGGTGGCGTTCGCAATCGCGACCGTGCTGTGGACGCTTGGCGAGCTGGGCACGTTCCCGATTGCCGCCACAACGGTGGCGAACATCGCGCCAAAGGATGTGCGCGGCACCTACCAAGGGTTATACAACCTGGTGTGGTCGCTGTCGAACGCGTTCTCGCCGTTGGTCGGAGGCTGGATTCTCAACGCGTTCGGCAGCCGTGTGCTGTGGATCTGCTGCACGGTGATGTTCGTCATCGTGGCAATCGGCTTCTACGTGACGCGCGGCCCACGCGAACGCGCCGCCGCCCGCAATCTCGCTGTTGAGGAGGGGTAGCCGGCGTACATGAAAAGCGGGAGGCCGCGATTCCGTTTGGAACCGCGGCCTCCCGCTATGTGATTTAAGGATTGGAAAGAAGAGGGGCGAGGTGCTGTGGCGCCTGCGCCTTGCCTCCCGTCTAGGAAGCGGTCTTACTTGTTGAGGACCTTCTTGAAGAGGTCGGAGGAAGCCTTGGCGAGTGCGAACTGGCCGAAGCCCGGATCGATGGAAGCGAGGTTGGCGTTGATGACCTGGTTGAAAGTGTTGTTCTTCATGATGTTTCCTTTCGTTCGGCTTGGCGGCGCGTATCTGTTTTCTTGTCCATTCCTCTGGCCGCTGCCGTAAGTCTGTGTTTGTTGTCTATTTTCTTTTCTTCGTTCTTCTGTTGTGCCTTCATCTTACGTCGGGCAAGTCGACAATGTCATGCGACGATCGTCACTTCTTTTGTAAAATCATCGGCTAATCTTGAAGAAAAAGTAACGTTCGCTGAAAATTGGCGGACGCATCTTATAGTCCATATTCTTTGCGTCTCTTGTTGGCTTTGATGTAAGCGTCACTATCGGAACGAATGCCAACGACGATGATGGTCATGATTCCATTTCGCAGTAACGGTTTGTAAACAACGCGAATGCCGATATCCCTGAATTTGATTTTGCAAAGCCTGGAAAGTTTCGTTCGTTCGGCATTGCGTAACGGTTTGCCATACCCGCCTTGCGAGGTGGGCAGTGGGTTTGTGCGAACTTTCTCGATTCCCTTGAGCACTTGGATTTGCTCGGCTTTGCCGAGTTTGCGCATGTCTTTCTTGGCTTCGTCAAGCCATTCAACTTGCCAGTTCATGCGAGTTCCGGCTCAGGTGCCTCGGCGAGGTCGCTTGGGGAAATGCCGAGATCGAGCATGACCTCTTCGTTGCTGATAGTTGTGCCAGTACTGTTGTCGAGTCTTTTTTCGGCAAGAAGCAAGTCTTCGTTGTCTTCGATTCGTTCCATGAGAGCGCGATAGTTTTCGATATTCATGAGAACGTAGGACGGCTTGTTTCGTTTGATCAGAATGACTGGATCGTGGTCGGCCCGCTGCAACAATGCGGAAGTACGACCATTGCTGAGCTCGCTGATTGGAGCAAGGTCATCGAGTATGTCAAGTGCGCTTGCCATGATAAACCTTTCTTAAAACCGAATTTCATACCCAATTATATACCAGTATTAATACCAAGATTCATGGTTGTGCGACTTTGAATCTTGGTATAAAAAGCGATTTCGCTATGGAAAGGGCACCGAGCTGTTGCTTGGTGCCCCTGGGAAAACAGAGATAATCAGACTTTACGGCCCGCGCCGCAAAAAATTACTTGCGCTTGGACTTGCCGAAGGTGAACGCACGTACGATTGCGACGATGCCGATCGCCACAAGCGCGCATCCGCCGAACAGGATCAGCCAGGTCGTGGAGCTGATGGGGGAGAACAGCACGATGAAGCCGGCGACGATCGACAGCAGTGCGTAGATTACGGCCCATGCGGAGCTTGGCATGCGCCACGATTCCACGAGCGCCATCACGCCTTCCAGCATCCAGCCGAGACCGACCACCATGGTGATGAGCACGGCGAGTGTGGCTCCGGAAAGCGCCGCGTTTTTCAGCATGACCACACCGCCGACAGACAGCATCAGGCCGATCAGAATGTCAAGCACGCGCCATCCTCCCGGAAGCCCGAGTTCCACGATTGCGGTCACAATGCGGACCACACCGGAAACCACGAAGTATGCGCCAAGCGCGATTGCGGCGACCTTCAGTGTGGCACCCGGCCAGATCAGCAGTGCCAGGCCGAGAATGACGGCGGCGATGCCGAGTACCGCATACGTGCCGCGGATCGCGTTCTTTGCCTTCTTCGGGAGCCATTCCTCCACGAGCTTGAATGGGCTGATCGGCTGCCAATTGTTGGTGCCGTTGTCAGCGTCGGATTGGCTGTTCTGCTGTCCGTATGGTTGGCCGTACGGCTGACCGGTGGTGTAGCTCGCGTAGAAGAAGCCGTTCTGGTTGGGATTCGGGTTGGCGTTGGGACCGTCGAAGTAGCATGGGGTCTGAGACTCGCTTTGATACGGATTGCCCGAATTGTTGGGATTGCCGCCCTGCTGCTGGGATTGCGATTGCTGGTTTGGTGCGTATGCCCCGTATTCCGGCTGGCCTTGCGGCTGCTGTTCGTTGCTGCCATTTTGATTCGGATTGTTCGCATACGGGTTGTTCATTGCGTCGCTCATGATGGCCCCTTTCCTGGAAGAGCGTGCTTCGTGACGCTCGGACGCGCGCGAATTTGCCCGCCTGCGCTCGAACGTTTCGGAAGTTCTGCCCCCATTCTAGGCAATCCGTCTAATTTAAGCCATCAACAAAATCCCCCTCATCGTCCATTTTGACGGACTGACCTCACGATTCTTCTAAATTGTCGCACGATTGCGATTATTTGACCTCAGGATTTTGAAAATAAAGATTGATTGGGAATCGTGAGGCCGAAAGTCACTTTGCGGCACAACGAATGCCTCCCGATCCTTGAAATCAAGAATCGGGAGACATTTCGCACGTAGGAATCGACTGAATCCTTGAAACTAGAACAGGTCGAGGGCTACGTCGAGGTTGAGCGGCTGGTCGGCGGGCAGCTGATACTGCTCGTGCACCGGGCTCATCCAGGAATCGTCGCCGCCGACACCCATCTGAGCGGCGAGCACGCGCAGGAACATGTGCTTCGGCTCCGGCAGCTCGTCCTGATGCAGCGCCTCCTCAAGCATCGTGCTCGAATACGGCAGCAGGCTCATCGCAAACGGCTTCGTAACGCCGGTTTCAGTATTCGCAGTCTGGCTCACGCGCAAGCCATGACCAGAATCGTCCGTAATCTCAGCCCAACGCACGTCCTCATGGTTGCCGGTTTCCTGCGGCAGCAGATACGGCGCGCGATCGCGGAAGGCGTTCGTATCCCAAATGCCCAGCTTCGCATGCTTGCGGTCGGCATACGTTTCCTCCGGGCCTACGCCATAGAATCGCAGATTCGAATACTCGACCGGCAGCATCCATTCAATGCCGAACGCCGGAATCGTCGGCAGATCGCCGTCCTTTTCACCCGGATATGCAACATGCAGATCGACGTGGCCAAGCACATCGGCAACGTAACGAATGGTGACCTTCGTGCGCTGCGCAATCGCAAGCTCATACGTGTACGTGACGGAAACTGCGGTTTCGCCGAGCGGCTCAACCTTCGTATCAACGCAACGCGCATACTTTCCGGCAACCGCCCACTGCGCACGCTCGAACGCATGGCCCGCGCCGCGATCATTGTCGGTCAGCGCACGGAACGTGGTGATCAGCGGCTTACGCAACACGAATTCGCGCTCGCCAAGCTTGTACGACACCATGCCACCCTGTGCAAGGGAGAACAGGGCTTCACGGCCCGCACTGCGTGCGCCGATATTCCAGCGGCCCAAGGTGATCGCTCCATCGGAAGCGGCGGAAGCGGCCGTAACAGTATCGGCAATCTTGCCACCCGCAACCACGCACTGGCCGAACGAAAGCTCATACCCAGCCGGAGCCCAATCGCAAGCGGAAGTCAACTGCTGGGACGCCTCCAAAACCAGCTCCTGCGCACTTGCACGGTAATCGTCAACTGGCCAATCGATCTCAACATGTTCACTTGCTCCTGCAGCAACATCGAAGCGGCGCGAAGAAGACCAAACCGGCTTGCCATCAGCCAAAATACGCAACACAAACGTGGAATCAGCCGTCGAAACAAACAGATTGTCGTTGATGATCGTGATGCCGGAAGCGTCGACGGCAATGTGCACATTCGCATACAGCTGCTTGACGTCCTGCGCCTTCGGCGACGGCGTACGGTCGGCGAACAGCAGGCCGTCACCAGAGAACTCGTAGTCGCTCGGGCGGTCGCCGAAATCACCGCCGTAGCACATGCGGCCGTTGCCGTCGAGAATCGCCTGATCGATGAAATCCCAAATAAATCCGCCCTGATACTGCGGGTAGCGTTCCAAAGCCGTGTATTCGTCCATGTTTCCGACGGAATTGCCCATGGCGTGCATGTATTCGCAGGAAATATACGGTTTCTTCGGGTTGGACTTGAGATATTCCTCGATTTCGTCGGCGTGCGCGTACATGCGGCTTTCGATGTCGGTCACATCGTCAAACGCGCGATCATGCACGGAACCCTCGTAATGCACCGGACGGTTCGGGTCGATCGCGTGCGCGTGGGCGTGCATCGCGCGGAACACTTCGCCGGCGAACGACTCGTTGCCGAGCGACCAGATGAGCACGCTCGGATGGTTGTAATCGCGGCGCATCATGCTGTTGATACGGTCCACGCACGCGCCTTCCCACCGCGGCTTGCTGCCCGGCACGGCGGTTTCGGGGGTTTCGATGTTGTTCGCAACCCAGCTGCCGTGCGTTTCCATATTGGTTTCGTCGATCAGGTAGATGCCGTATTCGTCGCACAGGTCGTACCAGTATTCCTGGTTGGGGTAGTGCGAGGTGCGGATGGCGTTGATGTTGTGCCTCTTGCAGAACGTGATGTCGTCGATCATGTCTTGCCTGGTGATGGCGCGGCCGCGCTTCGCGTCGAATTCGTGGCGGTCGGCGCCCTTGAAGACCACGCGCTTGCCGTTGAGCTTCATGATGCCGTCTTCGATACGGAATGTGCGGAAGCCGATACGCTGCACGATTTTTTCGACCAGCGGGCCGTCGTGGCCGACGACAAGCACCGTCAGCTCATACAGGGTTGGCTCTTCGGCGCTCCACGGCGCAATGTTCTTCAGCGCGCCGGAATTGAGGGTGATGGTTTCGTTGGCGCATTGCGTGGATTCCCACACCACAGTGCCGTTTGCGTCACGCAGTTTCGCCTTGACGGTGGCCGCGTCGTTTGCATTGCGCAACTGCAGGGTTGCATTCAGCGTTCCGGCGGCCATGGAGGGATTGTAGTCGGCTTCGATCTGGACGGTTTCGACATGCACGCGAGGCTGTGCGGCGAGCTCCACGGAACGGAACAGGCCGTGCAAACGCCAGAAATCCTGATCTTCCAGCCAAGAGGCGCTCGCGTATTCGTAGCAGGCGACGGTGAGCACGTTGCCGCCGTCAACGTTCAACGCTTCGGTGATGTCGAATTCGTTCGGGGTGAAACCATCCTCGCCATAGCCGACGAACGTGCCGTTGACCCACACGTAGATCGCGGTGGCCATGCCGTGGAACGTGATGCTGACGGTGCCGCCATTTTCCAGCGTCGCGGCGAGCGGACGGTCAAGCGTGAAGGAACGGCGGTAGATCGCCACATGATTGTTTTCGGGAACGTTCGGCTCCTGCGGATCCTCATGGCCATCCCATGGATACTGCACATTCACATATTTGTTCTTCAAATAGCCGGCCATCTGCAGGTGTTCGGGCACGTTGATCGCGCCGAAACCGGCATCGTTGAAGTCAGCTGCGGCGAACGGCGCGTTTTCCACGTCGATGGATGCGGCCTGAGTAACGTTTACTTTCCATACACCGTCGAGATTCTGCTTCGGTTCGGTGGCTTCGCCCAGGAAATACCGATGATTGGAGTGCGCGGGCTTGCGATTCACCGCGAATACGGTCGGATCGGTGAGCCAGCTTGCGTTCGCCTGCCGCGCCTGCAGGATGCGCGATTCTGGAACCCCTTGCGTTTGCTGTGATTGCGCGGCTTCCTGAGCTGCCATGATAACTACCCCTATCCATTGCGACGTTGCCAATGTACGCTACGAATCATAGCGTAAGTAATTTTGTTTACTAACATCCGATAACATATCACACTTCCGCCAAAGATGGTAGCGACATTGCCGTCGGTGTTGCCGTGTAATCGAATGCGCGGTCGAAATAAGATTGCAGATTATGTTTCACGATTTTGTGAAATCTTGACAAAAGACGGTGCGTTGCGCTCTTGCAAAATGGTCACGGTGTGTAATAATGGCAGGAATGCACCGATGGCGCACGTCCGGTGTCCGCAACCGCGCAGCATTGCCCTGTCAGACGGAATCTGTGAAAATCGCAATTTTCCGCAGTTTTCGCACTATCGCAACGGCAGGGGAGGGCTGACTACTCCGCGGCGCTCCCAAGGAGATCATCATGGTTGATCGCAAGGAAGATCAATCCACCCAATTCCGCGATACCAGTTCGGGAAATTTCGAACAAGCAGCAAAAACCGCGACGCAAACGCAAGTCGATCCGTCGCTCGCCGATGCGCAAACCGTAGCGCAATCGCTTGGTGTCGATTTGAATACCGGCCTGAGTCAAGCGGAAGCCAAGCGTCGACTCGACAAGTACGGACCGAACGAACTCGCGTCCGCACCACCGGTGCCGAAATGGAAGAAATTCCTCGAACAATTCAAAGACCCCCTTGTCTACCTGTTGCTGGCTGCGACCGGCATTTCGCTCGTCGCATGGTTCATTGAACGAGCCAACGCCGTACCGGGTGCGGAAGGCGGCGAAGCATTGCCGTTCGACGCCATCGTCATCGTGCTGATCCTCATCGTCAACGCGGTGCTCGGCTACATCCAGGAATCGAAGGCGGAAGCCGCCGTCGAAGCGCTCTCCAGCATGACCGCGCCGCAAACCAACGTGCTGCGTGACGGCAAAATCGAACGCATCAACACGGTTGACGTGGTGCCCGGCGACATCATCGTGCTCGGCGAAGGCGACTCCGTTTCCGCGGACGGACGCCTCTTCGCCGCCGCCAGCCTACGAATCGCGGAAGCCAGCCTCACCGGCGAAAGCGTGCCCGTCGGCAAAAAGACCGACACCCTCGCACAGGCGAAGGCCCTCGGCGACCGCGCCAACATGGTGTTCAACGGCACGTCCGTAACGCAAGGCACCGGCCGCGCCATCGTAACCAGCACCGGCATGGGCACGCAGGTCGGTAAAATCGCCGATCTGCTGCAAGCCACGGAAGACGACGAAACCCCGCTGCAAAAGGAAATGAACTACGTTTCCAAAATCCTCGGCAGCGCGGTATGCATCATCGCGGTCGTGGTGCTGGTCGCGCTCGCGCTTACCGAAGGCTTCCAAGACGTTCACGATGTGATCGATTCGCTACTGTTGGCCGTCTCGCTGGCGGTCGCGGCCGTGCCGGAAGGTTTGGCTGCAATTCTTACGGTGGTGCTCGCGCTCGGCGTGCAGCGCATGGCCATGCACAATGCGATCGTCAAGAAGCTGCATTCGGTGGAAACGCTTGGATCTGCGTCGGTGATCTGCTCCGACAAAACCGGCACGCTCACCCGCAACGAGATGACCGTGGAGCGTGTGGTCACGCCGAGCGGCGAAGTGCAGCTTACTGGCACCGGCTATGCGCCGGAAGGCCGCATGGTGGTCGATCCACAGACCATGGAACATGCGCAAATACGCGGGATCATCGAATCGGAAGCCGTTGCGACCCTTGCCGTGGGCGCGTTGGCGAACGACGGCGAACTGCGCGAATCTGCTGCTTCTGCCGGAAATGCGGAAAACGTAACGTGGGAGGCGGTCGGCGACCCGACCGAAGTCTCACTCATCGTCGCAGCACGAAAAGTGAAGGCGGATCGCAAGTACGCCAACTACGAGCGCGTTGGCGAAATCCCGTTTACTTCCGAACGTAAGCGCATGTCCATCGTGGCGCAAGACAACGCTGACGCCGGCCGCCTGACCGTCTTCTCCAAGGGTGCCCCCGATGTACTTCTTGGATATTGCAGCAGGATTGCGGTCGGCGGTGCCGTTCGCCCACTTACGGAAGGTGATCGTCAGCAGATTCTTGCGACTGTCGAACAGCTTTCCTCCGACGCATACCGCACGTTGGGTCAGGCTTATCGTCCGCTCGGTACCGCTTCTCTTGCGCAAGTGCCGGGAATCATGCTGAATTCCGCAGGTCATGTTGCCGATATTGCGGAACAAAGCGATGTGCTTGAGAACGATTTGATTTGGGTCGGCATGATCGGCATCATCGATCCGCCGCGCACGGAAGTGCGTGATTCGGTTGCCGAAGCGCATCGCGCCGGCATTCGTACGGTAATGATTACCGGCGATCACCCGCTGACCGCGGCGCGCATCGCCACCGATCTGGGCATTATCGACAAGGGCGGCACGGCCATGACCGGCAGCCAACTCGACGAACTGCCCGACGAAGCGGCATTCGACAAGGTGACCAGCGGAGTGTCCGTCTACGCGCGAGTCGCGCCGGAACACAAGTTGAAGATCGTTGAATCCTTGCAACGGCAAGGCAATATCGTGGCCATGACCGGTGACGGCGTGAACGACGCTCCCGCAGTCAAAACCGCCGATATTGGCGTCGCCATGGGCATTACCGGCACTGAAGTGACCAAGCAGAGCGCGAAAATGATCCTCGCCGACGACAACTTCAGCACCATCGTCGCAGCCGTGCGTGAAGGACGCGGCATTTTCGACAACATCCGCAAGTTCCTGCGCTACCTGCTGAGCTCCAATGTGGGCGAAGTGTTCACCGTGTTCGGCGGGGTGATGCTCGCCGGATTCCTCGGCATCACCCAGCCCGGCAGCCAAGGCGTGACCGTGCCGCTGCTTGCCACGCAGCTGCTGTGGATCAACCTGCTCACCGACGCGGCACCCGCGCTCGCCATGGGCGTCGACCCGTCCACCGACGATGTGATGGCGCGCAAGCCGCGCAAACTCACCGATCGCGTGATTGACGCCGAAATGTGGGGCGACATCATTTTCATCGGTGTGATTATGGCGGCCGTCACCCTGATCGGCATGGACATGCACTTGGACGGCGGTCTGTTCACCGACCGTTCCGTCGATGCGATCGGTCACGACGCACAAATGACGGAAGCACGCACCATGGGCTTCACGATTCTCGTGTTCGCGCAAATGCTGAACGCGCTTGCCTCGCGCTCGCACTTGCAGTCAGCGTTCGTCGGACTGTTCTCCAACAAGTGGCTATGGGGCGCGATCGCGCTGAGCATGGTATTGCAGCTGGCGGTGATTTACATTCCGTTCCTCAACACCGCTTTCGATACGGTACCGCTCAGCGTCGGCGCATGGGTCGAATGCCTCGGCCTTGCCATGATCGTGCTCATCGCTTCCGAACTGCGCAAATGCGTCCTCCGCGCCAGATAACGTCCGAAAGTGCGCAAAATCTCGGACGTTATCCAGCTTTCTGGAAGGGAAAGGTTTGTGAAGTCAATGATTGATGGGCTTCTTTCTTGCCTAATCTTTTTGGTGAGATGGGAGGTGCGCGGGATGCATTCGTTTGTTGAAGTATGGCGTCCGATGAAATTTAAGTGTTTTATCTAAATCAGATACAACATTTATTTTCATATCGGCTATACGCTTCTTTTAGGAAATCTGTCGGATCGCATCGAAGCGCTTCCGACAGACGCCTGGCTGTATCCAGCCGCATGCCTGAGGTCGAGCGATAGCCTGTCTCAAACCAAGAGATGTTCGGCTGGGGAATCCCTGTCATCTCTGACAACTCGTTTTGCGTATAGCCGCGAGTCCGACGAATGTCTCTTAGCCCGGATTCAGCGCAGTGGATTCCGCCTCTCCAACCTTCGTCGGGATGGAGCTCCAACACGTTGCAGTGCAATGCTTTGGCAATTTGGCGAGCGGTGTCCAAATGCATATTGCGTATGGTTTCCGGATTGTTTTCGAACATGACGAGACGATCATGATCCACGCCGGAGAGCTCGGCCAGCTGTTCTAGAGACATTCCTTCCTTGAGTCTCAGGTCCTGTAGCCTCATAAGCTGCGCCTCCATGCCGTTCCCTCCCTTCACGGTATCACTGCGGAATATTCGATCCGTCTTCTATTTTGAGTCAAAAGCCTGCTCATGAAAGGGACCATCCCGTCTTGGCAGGTCATTTTGCTCCGCTGCGCCCCACAGGATAACAGAATCCCCTCAACGTATCGTTCCGTCAATTCCTGATAAGGCGACTCATACGACGAACATGTTTTCCGGAAGGATGAGCTGGTTTCTGTGGAAAAGGAGAAAGACGATTCAGATGGACGGAATTGGGACACGCCGAGGGATGTGTTTATTTGCAACGGTTATAGGGTATCTTTGGAAGGGT
>OGXN01000905.1_pt1 | contig 33356 bp, 25 predicted proteins | sample 1576281 | NCBI WGS metagenome assembly OGXN01 (sample SAMEA3541494, study PRJEB24748) | human gut metagenome | biome: human gut; feature: human-associated habitat; material: faeces | place: China | collected 2012
TTAGCTAATTTAACAGTTAATCCACCATCTGCCTTAGCTACTACACCAATATTATTGTCGCTAAGTTTAGTTTCGTCTGCAATGCCACCTTTAATAGACAAGGTTTCATTAAGATTCTTGCTAACAGTTACACCCTCTGTATCACCCGTAAATTGTAGACCATCTTCCTTAGTGGCTACTTTATCACTCAACTTAATATCATACGTAGTCTTACCATTTTGAGTTTTAGCAGCAATCGTTAAATTATTGTTTTCTACAGGAGTACCTAATGCATCTGCTCCAGGTGTTACCGCTTCACCATTGAGCGTAATCGCTGTATGTGCGTCACTAGCAGTTTCACTAATTGCTGAGGCTACTGTTCTCAACTGTGCAACGTTAACTGCATCAGTATCAGCTGTACCAGCGGCTACATTTGTAATCTGACGTGTTTTACCGTTTGCACCAACAGATACAGCAGCTAGTGTAGATTTCCAAGTAGCATCAGTTTTTGTGGATGCTGTATCTGTAACTGGATCATAACCAACAACACCTTTATCTACAATGGCAATAGAATCAAAACCAAGAGCTACACCACCTACTGTTTCCACATTTGCCTTGTGACCAATTACAACCGCATCAGTTGCAGTTAGCTCAGTTTCTTCATCAACAGAACCCAATACGATACTATTGTTAGCACCAGTTAATTTACGGTTATCACCAAATACAACGGCAGTCTTAGTATCTTTAACTGTATTATTAATACCTGCTAAAGTTACATCATCCACATTTTCAGCTACATTTTTATAACCCATAATGGAGTTATATTGACTAATGTCACTAGCTGTACCAGTTAAGGTATTTTTTACACCAATAATAGAAGAGGCACGAGTGTAATCAGCTTTGTTACTACCACCAATAGCCAAAGTAGACCCGCCACTATCAGTATCACGTATAATTTTTAGCATTTTATCTTGCAATTCTTTAGCTGAATTTGCTGCTGAAGAACTATCCAATAAGCCCGTACCAGGAATAGAAATACTTGTTACAGAGTTAGTAATTTCATTACCTGCACCAAAGACTAAAGCCCCATTTGCATTGGCTACTTTATTCGCCAAACCTACGATACTACTAGCTACACCAGAACTAGAGTTTTCAGCAGTAGCTGACTCCATGCTATTCATGGAACCCATAATAACGGCACCAAAGTTTTTACCTGCATCAGTAGAGTTGCGTCCACCAGCATAATTACCAGTGGCTATAGAGTAGGCACCGGTAATTGTAGAAAAAAGGCCATTGTTAAAACTATTAGTACCAATTGTAGTTGTATTAACGCCCACACCAGCAGCTCTTCGGCCTGCTTCAGTAGTCGTATTTATATCTACATCACCTAATTTACCAACATATTTATGAGTGCCAACCATTAAGCTTCCAGAACGAGCATAAGAGTTTTCACCAATAGCTATGCCTGCTGCCACTTTAGATGGATCTGCAGGAATACGTGCAGTAGATAAGAAGTTACCACTAAATGTAGTCTGTCCAAGGGCAAAGACAGCTTCTTGCTTACCAGCCATGTTTTCTACATAGGCATTTTGACCTAGAGAAATACCAGCACTTTGGTCCGCATAGTTTTCAACTTTAGCACCATTACCAATAGCAATGTCGCCACTGCCTTTACCACCATTACTATCCAAAATCCAAGCTTTATGACCAATGGCAATACTATTGTGAGCTACTGCACTAGCCCCTACACCAGCAGCTAAGGCATTGTCACCCGTAGCGCCATCATTGTTGTAATTGCCACCTGGAGTGGTAGGAGCCTTTACACTGTAGTAGTGTGTCTTATCAGAAAGAGCACCTATCCCACTTACAGTATAAGTAGAACCATCATTACGGGTAAATGTTAATATATTATCTTTTAGCGTAACACTTGTTGTATCAAGATTTTTCAACCCAGTAATTTCAATAGTTTCAGCATTACTATCTGTTAAAACTAACGTTCCGTCAGCCTTATTATATGTTACTGCTCCACTGACAATAGTCGTATCAGTAGCATCAGCGGCCCAAACGCTACCACTAATCCCCGCGCTCAACGCCAACACAGCTAAAGCCACGCCAATACGCTGACCTGTCTGAGATTTTGTTGATGCTGTTTTACCAGCTTGTTTAGCAAGTTCAGAAACAACTACATAGCTGTTCTTAACCTTGCTCCAAATAACTTTGTAATGCTTATTCATTAGTAAGCCTCCTTGTACTAAAATTAGCTCTCTTTTAACCTTCAAATTGTCGATACATATAGGTATAAATAATTTAAATATAAATCATTTTTATTAATATGAATTTTACGTAAAAATAATCCTGCTCCTCTCTTATAAATACTAACGGACTATTCATTTATATTTTATTCTTTTATAACATTTCATGTCAATAAATTTAGAACATTTTTTGATTTTTAATTTCATTTTATTTTCACGCCTAAACCCACTCATTTCAGCTGTAATTTCAAAATTCATCTTGTTTTTATAATTCTATTTATCATATAATTTTCACCTTTTATCATATACTCAATTTCAATCATATTTTTTGATTTATTATAACTTTTTATCATATTTTTAAATATATAATTATCTTATTTAATTACTTTATTTGTTGTTTTAATTAATGGTAATTCAAGTATGCTTACAAGACCTACAAAATTTAAAATTTAGCATAAAAAAGACCACAACTACATGTATATACACATATAGTTGTGGCCATTTGCCTGCTATATATAATTGTTCTCTTCTCGTTTATTTGCTTTCAGCTTCCCACTCTGTATGGAACACGCCGTCTTTATCCGTGCGTTCGTATGTATGCGCACCGAAGAAGTCTCGTTGTGCTTGAATGAGATTAGCTGAAAGGCTAGCACGACGATAGCTATCGAAATAATCTAAGGATGCAGAGAATGCTGGTGTAGGAATACCAAAGCGTTTAGCCTCGATAATCGCTTCACGCCATTTTGCTTGATGTGCCTGAATCGCTTCCATGAAGAATGGATCTAAGAGCAAGTTGGACAATTCAGGATTGCGGTCGAAGGCTTTTTTAATATCTTCTAAGAAAACAGCACGAATGATACAACCACCACGCCATAATAAAGCCATATCACCAAAGTTAATATTCCAGCTATATTCTTTAGCAGCTGCTTTAATTAATGCAAAGCCTTGCGCATAAGAACAAATTTTAGACGCATATAAAGCAGAATGAATCGCATCGATAAATGCTTTTTTGTCGCCTTCATAGGTGCCTTCTGGCCCTTTTAATACATCAGCCGCTACAACTCGTTCATCTTTGTATGCTGACATGCCACGAGCAAATACAGCCTCTGCAATGGTTGGGATTGGCACGCCAAGGTCAAGACCTTCTTGGCTAGTCCATTTACCAGTACCCTTTTGACCAGCTTTATCTAAGATTAACTCTACAAGCGGAGTGCCTGTTTCTTTGTCTTTTACTTTTAAAATTTTAGACGTAATTTCAATTAAATAAGAATCTAATAAACCCTTATTCCATTCAGCAAATACGTCAGCCATTTCATCATCGCTCATGTGAAGAATTTCCTTCATCATGAAATATGCCTCAGAGATGAGCTGCATATCACCGTATTCAATGCCATTGTGAACCATTTTTACATAGTGGCCTGCACCATCATTGCCCACATAGCTACAGCAAGGACCATCAGTTACTTTCGCAGCAATCGCTGTGAAAATTGGCGCCAATTCTTTGTAGGACGCTTCTGTTCCGCCTGGCATTAAGCTTGGACCATTAAGAGCGCCTTCTTCACCACCAGATACGCCTACGCCTAAATAACGGAAGCCTTTAGCTTCAAGGTCTTTAGCACGACGAATAGTATCTTTAAAATAGGAGTTACCACCATCGATTAATGTATCGCCTTTATCTAAATATGGTAAAAAGGCTTCAATCATATCATCTACTGGTTTACCAGCTTTAACTAAGAACATGATTTTACGAGGTTTTTCCAACATGTTAACGAATTCTTCTGGCGTATGAGCACCACCAATAGTGCCTTCATGACCATAGTTCTTAACAAAATCATCTGTTTTTTGAGGTGTGCGGTTGTACACAGCAATGCTAAATCCATTACGTGCTACATTGCGCGCTAAGTTCTGCCCCATAACAGCTAAACCAACTAAACCAAATTCAAACTTTTTATTTTCCATTCTTATCTCCTCTTCTGCAAAATATATCTTGCGTTGTTTTTAGAGTATATATGTATTATATCATATTCCAATAATCTATTAATTGGCTAAGCTTTCTCTCGTCATATTGGTAAAATAAATTGCAGTTCACTGCTTATATATTTAGTCCGCTCTAGTTACTATTACAGACTCAATTGCCATTCGCAACTTGCATATGCTTAATTGCCCCTAAGCGCTACTTACTTAATTGCGACTCACATGATGTTGTTCTTTCAAGCGACCAATCATGACAGATGCAATAAACATCAATATACCAGCGCCAATGGTCATCCAAGACAACCATTCATTAAAGAGCATAAAGCCCCAGAAGGCGTTAAAGAATACCCCAATATACTGCAGGAACTGTGCTACTACAGCATTGGTAGCCACAAAGGCACCTGTTAGGAAGAATTGAGCAAATACGGAGATACCACCGATGACAAAAATTAAAATCCATTGTCGTGTATCAGGCCATACAAAGTCTTCCCACATAAAAATACCACCTACTACAATCATGGATACTAAGAAGTAAAACATGATTTCATAGGGGCTATGATGACCACTCTGGCTAATCTGACGAATCGTCGTATACGCTGCCGCCGCAAATAAAGCACCGCCAATGGCATATAAAGAGTACCAGTGGAAATCATTATATGACCAAGGCTTGATCATAATAATAACAGCCAACAAGATAACCAATAACCATTTGCCAGCACCACTAGGGATAGGCTCTTTTAAAATATACGTGCTAAAAATAAACACGAAAATCCCCGATAATTGGAATAATATGGACGCATCCGCAAGCTGCATATAAGCAAGGGCAAGGAAGTTTAAGAAATTGCCTAAACCACCGAATACACCGCGCATCACTAGCATGCCACGGTTTTCTGTGGAGAAGGATATCTTATGCCACCCCATATACGCCAAAACAGCTACTGTGCCAATGAGGCCACGGAAAAAAGTAATCTCCGCCGCCGGCATACCTTGCCCTAGCATTTTTACAAAGGCATTCATAATACTCAACAACAATGCCGATGACACTGCATAGAAAAAGGCTTTTTTCATTACATCACTACTTTCTAGCTATTAAATTGTTCTGTTTATTATGCCTATGCTCGTTTAACTCATCCCCCATTAGGTAAAGTTAAACGAACACAGACTAGGCTTTAAAGCCAATTATTTTCCAAAGCTGTCGATGAAATCTAAGATTTCACGTCCCATCGATTCTTTGTCGATTGTCTTAGTAAAACGAAGTTCTTTGTCTTGTAACTCAGCTAATTGTTTTGGAAATGCCACGCCAGTAACTGCCGAAATATGCTCTAAACTATCATAAGGTGTAACACCTTTTTCTAGTTCTAAGGCCTCACAAATAGCTGGTGGGAATTTAAATGGATGCGCCGTAGCCGCAATAATTGTATGACGGCCACCATCTTCTGGATGCTCTTGTAGCTCCTTCATGTAGGCCCCCATAGCCACAGCTGTATGAGGATCTAATAAATAGCCATAGGAATTGTATACTTGCTCAATGATAGCCTTCGTTTCTTCGTCATTTACGAATTGACCACTAAACAATTGTTGAATGCGTTTTAATTCCTCATCCGTTACAGATAATTTACCGGTGCTCTTAAGGTCTGCCATGCGCGCTTTCGTTATGTCCGGATCTTGTCCGCTCATATAATATAAAAAGCGTTCAAAATTAGAGCTTTCCAAGATGTCCATGGATGGTGAAATCGTCGTATAGAACGGACGATTCATATCATAAGTGCCATTCTTAAAGAAATCAGTGAGCACATTGTTGCGATTGGAAGCACAGATTAACTTGCCAATAGGCACGCCCATTAATTTTGCAAAATAGGCTGCTAAAATATTGCCAAAGTTACCTGTTGGCACAATGACGTTGAAGGCTTCATCCTTGTGAATCGCACCTTGTCCGACCAATTCCTCATAAGCTGCTACATAGTACACCACTTGTGGCGCCAATCGTCCCACATTAATCGAATTCGCACTGGAGAAGCGAACTCCTTTAGCGGCTGCTTTTTCAGCCATCGCTTCGTCCACAAAGAGACGTTTTAAAAATTGCTGCGCATCGTCAAAATTACCGTTAATGGCGGTTACATTCACATTAGCCCCTTCTTGCTTTTGCATTTGTTCTTGTTGCATAGGACTAACACCATCTGTAGGGTAAAACACTTGAATATGTGTGCCCGCTACATCTTTAAAACCTTCTAAAGCAGCCTTTCCTGTATCACCAGAAGTAGCCGTTAAAATCAAGACTTCTTTATCTTCCCCTTCAGCCTCTTTAGCCGCTACTAAAAGATATGGGAATAAGGACAAGGCCATATCTTTAAAGGCTTGTGTGCGACCGTGGAATAATTCCAATACAGAAACACGCTCAAGCAAGGAATGAATGGGCGCAATATCAGTGGTACTGAAATTGCTAGTACTATAGGCTGCGTTGATCATTTCTTTTAAATGAGCCTCTGAAAAACATGGGAAAAACTTACTGAGCACAATAAAAGCAATCTCCTGATAGCTTTTATCTGCAATCATATCATATGTAATAGTCCGTTCAGGAAATCCTGCTGGCACATATAAACCACCATCATTAGCTAAGCCGTGAAGCAAAGCATATGTTTCACTAACATTTTGTACACTACGGGTACTTGTATATTTCATCTCTCTATCCCTCATATTCCTATAAACAACGATTGTACAACAAATCAATCTATGAATTCTACCATAACCTCCCTAAGCAAATACAATATGATAGCCGTACAATTACAGTACCATTAGTACTTAAAAGCCTAATAAAATAATTGCTGATAAAGAAATATAGGCTAGAACCCTATTTATAGATTATCATTTTATTATAACTAAAATGAAGAGAATTTTCTAGGCAAAAAACGAACCCCCTACTACAAAAGTAATAGAGGGTTCGTTTTAATTTATGTGGTGGATCACCAGGGGTTCGAACCCTGGACACCCTGATTAAGAGTCAGGTGCTCTGCCAGCTGAGCTAGTGATCCATAGAACGTTACTAATTATACTCCAATACATTTTAATTGTAAAGGATAAAAATATAGAATTGTTCCACCTAGATTTTGTCTTGCTCAACCAGTCTATAAGGCGTCAAATATGAAGTTTTACACTTCACGAGACGCGCCAAAGGTCGTCTCCATAATTTCGATAAATTCTTTAGTCAACCCATTCATTCCCTCTTTGCTAGCAAAGGCACCATAGGTTCGATTAATGCGCGCTTCATTATTATATAGAGGTACTCGCGCTACTTTTTCTTTATACAGCGAGCTCCCCTCGCCACCTTCTACAATCATAAAACCACGATTACTTAAAACTAGAAGATGGGCTTCTTCCATATTCTCTACAAAGATACATTCACTTTTTACACCCATATCATTGTGATAATAAGCGGCTTCCATTTTTTCTTGTTCTTTGGAGGCCAATAAAATGCACGGCGTATGTCTCAAATCATCAAAACTTATACGTTGCAGATCGCTCAAAGGATTTGCTTTTGCTAATTCTACAAACATGGGATTGCGACGAAGTACAACATTGACATAACTATCTGCAAAGACCCGACGTTGGTCATTAAAAGCCACTTGAATTGTTTCATTCTTAAGCATCCAATAGAGTTCCTCATGAGTTCCACTAGTTACATGAATCTCCACATCTGGATGTCGTTCATAGAAAGTGGCTACACATTCTTCTATCTCAGGTCCTCTATACCCACGTAAATAGCCAAGGTGAAAAATATCCCCCGTATCCCGATGAATACGCTTTATATCATTACATAATTTTTCATAATCAGATACTATAACAATGCCACGTTGATAAAATTGTTCTCCTGCCGGCGTAAGCGAAAAGGTTCTATTATGACGCCACAAAAGCTCAACCCCTAGCTCTCGCTCTAAGGCCCTAATCTGTTGTGATATAGCGGATTGTGATATATGACAGGCCTCAGCAGCTTCACTAAAGTTATGATATTTAACAACCGCTAAAAAATATCGCAATTGTGTCAACATAAGTGTATCTCCTATGCTATAAATATGCTATGAAACATAAAAAAGGACTATCTCGCCATCTAGCGAAATAGTCCTTCTATGTCTTATTATAGATTACCGATGCCTAGGACCCAGTAGATGGCTAAGCGAAGTAGACTTAATCCTAAAATAACTTCTACAAGGAAGTGTAATGTACCTTCCATGTTTTTCCCCAAACGAGATAAACCCGATTTATACGCAATATCGCAACCGCACATGATAACTCCTCCTATCACACTTATGATATTAACAGCGATTGTGTTTAATCACTCATATCTTTTATTAATACAGACTGTTAGTTTCTATACATATATAATACTACAAACTAGGACTCTATAACAACGTTTGAAATAGCCGTCCTATATCAATTCCGCATATGATATAATTAAATCAGAGTTATTTTGAGTATTTTAGATATATCGAAATAATTAACTGTATCATAATGGTATGTTTTCTAAGTTATAAACAAAATATATTGTAGTAAAGGATTATCTCATGAGTATTGAAGTCTTACTATTTGAAATGATAAAACGCATCAGCATGGCCGTCGTACTGGGACTTATTGTATCACAGATGCGCCTCTTCGATCGTCTTATCGCTCACAAATTATCCGCTGGTGATAAATTTGTTTTCATTATTCTCTTCTCCAGTATCGCCATCGCTGGTACCTATGCAGGCATTCCTGTGGACGACGCATTAGCTAACTCGCGTATGATTGGCATTATGGCAGCAGGTCTCATTGCTGGTCCCTCTATGGGCAGTGCAGTCGGAATCGTATCCGGTATTCACCGCTACTCTTTAGGTGGCTTTACCGCCTTAGCCTGTGCCATCTCCTCTATAACGGAAGGTCTCTTGGCTGGGCTTGTCCAAAAGTATTATAAACGAACACCCGTACCGTGGACCATTGCCTTAGCCGTTGGTTTTGTAGGCGAAATCGTACAAATGGCGATTATTCTACTCGTAGCAAAGCCCTTTGAGCAGGCATACACCTTAGTCAGTGACATTGCGCTACCCATGATTATTGCCAACTCCCTAGGGCTATCTTTATTTATTAAAATTACCAAGGATAGTTTACATCAACGTGAAATTCAAAAGGCCAGTCAAAATCAAAACATTTTATCTATTGCCCGTGAAACGGTGCGCTACTTCCGAAAAGGTTTAACACCTGAGTCAGCTGCTGCCGTTGTGCGCATTATAAAAAAACACAGTCTCTACGATGCCGTGTCTATTACGGATACAGAGCATGTGTTGGCCTACATTGGCGCCGAAGTGGAACACCATGCGCCAGGTGTGGCCTCCCATTTAACGAATGTCACTATCGATTCATTAAAATCGGGTACCATACACATAGCGTATACGCCGAAACAAATCGGCTGTACAGAGCCTCATTGCTCGTTAAAAAGCGCCATTGTTGTACCTTTAATGATTAAATCACGCATCATTGGGTCATTGAAAATGTATTACACTGACCCCTCCCATGTGCCTGATGCATCTGATGTGGCCTTTGCGCAAGGCTTAGCCGATTTATTCTCGACTCAGCTAGAACTGACAGAAATAGATCATCAACAGCAACTCGTAGAAGCCGCTAAAATGCAAACCCTGCACGCGCAGATTAATCCGCATTTTCTGTTCAATACCTTAAATACGATTTCATCTTTAATTCGTACTAATCCAGAACATGCACGGCGCTTGCTCATTAAATTCTCCCAAATGTTCCGCTTTACACTACAATATACGGGACGCATCATTTCTATCGAACAGGAATGGGAACAAGTGACGGCCTTCACAGAAATTTCTATGGCTCGTCATGGAGACAAACTCTTCATTACACACAATATTTCCCCAGAAGTATTTTCCTATGGCATTCCATCCTTAACGCTGCAACCTATTATTGAAAATTCCATCAAACATGGTTTGCAGCCTCGTGAAGTGGGTGGCTCCATTGCCATTGAAGGCTATGAAACTGACACAGATATTGTCTTCACCGTTACCGATGATGGTGTGGGCTTTGACCAGGACCCTAGTTATTATCTAGAGCATCCCCCTGAAGGTCATATCGGCCTTAGCAATGTGCATCGCCGCCTTTGTGGTCTCTATGGCCAACAATATGGACTCACCGTTACCTCTACGCCAGAAGAAGGTACGGTGGTAACAATTCGCATTCCTAAGATTAAACCAGAGCCGACCAAAGGGCTAAATTCTAAAGAGGATTGATTTAAAACTTAGCCTAGTGCTCACTCATATTAATGTAGTGCTCACTCATATTAATGTAGTGCTCACTCTATTTAATATAATGTAATATACGAACCTTACTAACCAACTTAAACACAACGCAATGCTTCTACTAAAAAAACGTAGCACATTGCTAACAAAAATTTAAGCCAATTGCTAACAAGAAGTTAGCATATTACAAATAATCTAACCATAAGGAGGGACTATGATACGAACGATTTTAATTGATGATGAAGCACCAGCTCGTGACGAGCTGCGTTATTTATTAACAACTCATCATGCCGATACAATTGATATTATTGGCGAAACTGATAATGCTACTGCTGCTATTTCACTTATTACACGAGAGCAGCCTGACCTTATATTCTTAGACATTCATATGCATGGTCTTTCAGGTCTTGAACTGGGCCAAGTAGTTCATGATATTTCACCGAAAAGTAAAATTATCTTTGCTACAGCCTATGACGAATACGCCTTAAAAGCCTTTGAACTACAAGCCTTAGACTATGTAGTCAAACCGATTGAAGAAGAGCGTCTCGCAAAAGCTGTGACCCATGCCAAGAAAGCCCTCTATCCTAATGGCATTCCCACTGAGTCCTCAGAGGCAGCTACCGAGGAGGGCCTTAGTACAGCAAGTACAGCAAATACTGCTAGTACTCCTACTGGAACTGCTGAAGCCATCGCATCTGACGAGAGCACTGCTAGTAGCACAGCACCGATTGCACCATCTATTCGGACAAATAAAATTGCCGTTGATGATGGCGCACACATTTTACTAATTGATCTGGATACTATTTCCTATATCACTGGTGAATCGGGACGCCTTGAGGTACATACCACTAAGGGCTCCTACAAATCTAACAAAACTTTAACAGAACTACAGGAGCGCTTGCGAGGTACTTCACTCTATCGCGTGCACCGCAGCTATATAGTAAATCTCAACATGGTCAGCGAAGTCGTTCCTTGGTTTAAGGGCACCTACTGGCTACGCTTGCCCCAAACTACAGCGAAAGGTACAGAATTAATAGACATCCCTGTGAGTAAGGCGCAAGTAAAACCAATTAAGGAGCTCCTTGGTATTAGTTAATACGAACTAACTTGCTACATATAATCACATAACGCAAAAGGAGTTGCCACATTGTGGCAACTCCTTCTGTATTTTATTGAGGTTCATCGTAAGATTACGAATTTTTTATTTCAATCTTTTTTCTCGACCTCGAGTATATTCACTTAACCCTTACTATGTGTAAGCTTATGCTTTGTCAGCTTCCATTTCTTTTAAAGCTTCAGCTTCGATGTCATCTTCAGTGCGGAAGTCTTGTTTTTGTTTTGCAAGGCGAATCCAGCTACGAACTGCTTCAACCATTACAAGAGCAACTAATAAGAACATTACAACACTTACAAGTACTAACATCCATTTTCCTTCTGGAATGTAGTTCCAGAATACGTTTTCATAGTCAGCCATAACTGTGATAACTGCGATGAATACGCAAGGAATAGCTGTTACCCAAGCATAACGTTTGTGACCAAGGTGCATGATTACTGTAGTACCGATGGCAAGGCCCATAGTAGCAAGTAATTGGTTAGATACACCGAATAATGGCCAAATTGTACCAATGTTACCTTGAAGAACTAAGTAACCCCATGCAAAACATACTAGGAAAGAGGAGAAGTATACGCCTGGTGTCCAGTGAGTATCTTTCATCTTAGGAATAACCATACCTAGTAATTCTTGTACCATGTAACGGCTTACGCGAGTCCCTGTATCGATCAAAGTCAAGATGAACAATGCTTCGAACATGATACAGAAATGGTACCAGTAACTCATCAAATGACTCATGCTAGGTACTTTGGAGAAGATATGAGCCATACCTACTGCTAAGGATACGGCACCACCTGGACGGTGCATTAATTCTTCACCAACCATTTGAGACAATTGAGGTAATTCGTGAACTTGAAGACCAAGTGTGCTGAATGTTTCAGCTGTAGAGTTGATTGCGAAATAATCATTTGGATGTAAGCTTGTTGCTGCAATCAAAGCCATCATAGCGATGAATGCTTCAGTAAGCATAGCACCATAACCGATAGGAAGCATTTCCTTTTCATTCATGATCATTTTTGGAGTTGTACCAGTGGATACAGTTGCGTGGAAACCAGATAAAGCACCACAAGCAATTGTAATAAATACAAATGGAATTGCAGAACCACTAAGTACTGGGCCGCCCCCACCAACATAAGCGGAGAATGCAGGCATTTGAAGAGTTGGCATTACGATGATGATACCTAATGCTAAGGCACCAATTGTACCAACTTTTAAGTATGTGGAAAGATATCCACGAGGTGCTAATAACAACCATACTGGAAGTGCTGCAGCGAAGAAGCTGTATACAGCAAGCATGATTTGGATGGAGTGACGATCCCAAGTGAAATATGGAGCTAAAGAGGAATGAGCAATATCAGGGCCGTAGATAACAGCAGCCATGATTAATACCATACCAATGATAGTAGCTTCACGGATTTGACCAGGGCGCAACCAACGAAGGTAAACACCGATGAATACAGCGATAGGAATAGTAGCACTAACTGTGAAGAAGCCCCATGGGGAATTTTCAAGAGAGTTAGCAACTACGGCAGCCATACCAGCCATAGTGATAATTAACAAGAATAATGTTGCAAGAAGTGTACCCATGCCAGCTGCTTTAGAAATTTCAGCGCGAGCAATGTCGGCAATGGATTTACCTTGGTAACGAACTGATGCGAATAAAAGTACAAAGTCATGTACTGCACCAGCAAGTACGGAACCGATTAAGATCCAAAGTACACCTGGTAAATAACCAAATTGTGCAGCAATAACAGGACCAACTAAAGGACCTGCACCAGCGATAGCTGCGAAATGTTGACCAAATGTTACCCATTTGTTTGTTGGTACATAGTCAACGCCATCATTGATGGCAACTGCTGGGGTTGTACGATACTGATTAACAGTAAGAACTTTGGCTGCAATAAAGGCACCGTATAGACGATATGCAATCGCTAAAACGAGGGCCGATATGATAACCAAATAAAGACCGTTCATTTCCATTTGTATGAACCTCCTCAAAAATAAAATAAGTGCATCGGAAAGACTACATCTATAAATTATGTTTTCATATGATTTCTTGTAGCTCTTTCATCTGTATGCATTGTAGTATGTTTTCAAAATTCCGTAAACGAATTTTCTATGAATGGAATAAAAAGGGGGGCAAATGGAAATAACTGGAGGTAAAAGGAAATAAATTTATGGTTAGAAAATTAATAGTCTACATAATTAATTTTTTAATTAATTACTCTTTCACTATACATTGTAATAGACAAAAACACCCTTATAATGCCTATACTCCTTGATTCTTCATCCCTACGCTATCGCTTATAAATACAACAAGAGACATATATCACTTTAAGTGATATATGTCTCTTCATATCTTATTCAGGCTATCATTTTCTATATATAGAAATGCTCCCATGTAGCAGATATTATAACTACATTCTACTCTATACGCATACTCCTACTATAAGGAACTTTCGTAGATAGCTAAAATGTCTTCTGTTGTAAAGTTTGTATACGAGGTTGGGTAGCGATTAGAAGATTCTGCAATAGCTGGCAAGGCCTCTTTAGGAATATTCACTTCCCCTAATGTAGTTGGCGCACCAATGGATTTAAAGTAATTTCGCAATGCTTCAATCCCTGCTAACGCCAATTCCTCATCAGATGCATAGTCTTCTGGCTTTAAGCCCCAAATATGAGTGGCAAAGCGTACAAATCGTTCCAGATGATCCTTGTATATATATTTCAATAACATAGGATGAACAATGGCAAGCCCTGCACCATGAGGAATATCATAGAAAGCAGATAAGGCATGCTCAATCTGATGAGACATCCAGTCCTGAGCCTTCCCCAAGCCCATAATGCCATTTAAAGCCATCGTAGCGCCCCACATAATATTAGAACGGGCTTCATAATTTGTTAAATCCTGAAGTGCTACAGCAGCATTTTCCATAATATTTTTAAAGGTTGCTTCCAATAAAGCATCGCTTAAATTATTAGTTTCTGGCGTAGAGAAATATTGCTCCATCAAATGGGACAACATATCGCAAATCCCATATACGACTTGCTCTCTAGGTAATGAATAGGTATAGGTAGGATCTAAAATAGAAAATTGAGGATATAAAGCATCGCCATAGCCACCTAATTTTTTCTGTGCTTCCCAATCAGTTACCACACCGCGATTGTTCATTTCACTACCTGTAGCTGACATAGTAAGTACTACGCCTACTGGCAAGGCTTTGGTTACATTTTCGCGCTTCAAGAACATGTGTTGCCACCAATCATAGTCTTCTTCAACTAAAGCAACGGCACCGATAAATTTGGAGCAATCCACTACCGAGCCACCACCTACAGCGAGAATTAAGTCAACCTTGTGTTCTCGGCAAAGTTGTGCGCCTTCAACCACTTTTTCCTTCCGTGGATTAGACATGATGCCCGATAATTCAACTACAGTTTTATTGGCTTTTTTAAGCTCTTCCATAACAGCTTCGTAAATGCCATTTTTCTTAATACTTCCGCCCCCATAAGTAAGTAATACAGTAGGGCCATACTTAGGTAATTCTTCTGCTAATTTTGCTACACTATGCTCCCCAAAATGAATTTTTGTAGGATTATAAAATGAAAATGCGTCCATACTTACCTCCTCATAGCGCGTTCGCTATGTCTTTAATAAATTTATCCTTGTATTACTAATTCTATCTTTACGGTTCTATTTCCTTTCTTGCACCACTACTTCTATTCTTACAGGACTACTAATGTTTCCTGTACGGCTAATGTTTCCTGTACGGCTAATGTTTCCTGTACGGCTAATTTTCTTCTTACACTTCTACTTCATAGACTATATGTCTCACATACGTGTGACCAGCCTGTGTAAAAGATTGTTGAAAGCCAGGTAAATTACAGTCATCAGGGATAAACTGAGGCTCAATACACATGCCCGCATGAGGGCCATATACTGTACCTCCATGACCTATGTCTTGAAGCCAATTCCCCGTATAAAATTGATAACCTGGTGCATCAGAATAGATTTGCAAGCTTAAGTCAGGCACTCTAAATTCGCCACATAAGGCTAACTCTGACTGATAATTTTGCCCCAGTTGTAGCGATGTACTCGAATCAATTGACTCTTTTCTAGCTATTCCCTCTTTTCCATTAAAAAGATAGTAATGATCATAACCACGCCATTCTTCCAAGAGGTCTTTATGAGCCTTCAATCGCTCACCTATAGATGCCCAATTAGTAAAATCATAGGCCGTCCCCTCTACATCTAATACGTCCCCAGTAGGAATAGAATAAGCTCCAAAAGGCGCCATTTGGTTTGCCTTTAAATATACCTCATGATTGGCTACAGACATACGCTGAGTTTCTAGTTTTGACTCAGCTTTTGCTGTCTTTAGTTCTGCAGCTGTTACAGCGCCAACAGGATGACCATTTAAATTAAAATAGCTATGACCTGTAATATTTACAACCGAGTTTTCACTCGTTTCATAAGCATAACAAAGATGTAAGGCTGTTCCCTCTAATCGGATAAACAAAGTAACATCTAATACGCCTGGAAATCCATCAGAATCTAAAGTCGCGCCCAAGATTAAAGTGTTTTCTCCTTGCTTGGTTTGTGAGTTATCATGCCAAACTGGGGCCAGGGCTAACGCCTTCTCTAATTTAACTAAGTCGTTACGGTCCTTTTGCGTCCAATTAGTAAAACTTAAGCTCTCTGCCCCACTATGTAACAAGTTAGGCCCATTATTAGGCGTCCATGTATATTCTACGCCATCAATTTCAGTGCGAGCTTCACTAATGCGATTAGCTACACGTCCCACAGTAGCCCCTAAATATGCCGTTCCCTGTAAGTAATCTTGAAGTGTATCATAGCCCAACACAATATTTCGATTTAGGGATTTCACAATAAAATCTTTAATAATGGCTCCATAACTTAAGATATGAACAGTTATGTCTTCATTACTTAGCTCATACTCATAGACTACTTCGCCATTTGGTAAATAGCCAAATTCAAGCCTTTTACGCATCCTATGCCCCCTTACTCGATTTGATCACATCGAACTATCCTCCAATACGCCACATGGCGCGCTTAGGTGTTTCCATATCAATACCATCATGCTTTTCTTGGCGCAATTGTAATGTATCAGCAATATGCAAGGCTAACTCATCAGCGCTAGCACCAGCCCGCACAAGACCAACTAAATCGGCCTCGTCATCGCGCAATAAGCAAAGGCGTAATTTGCCATCACTAGTCAAACGCACGCGATTGCACGAATCGCAATAGGTGTGACTCATAGGGAAAATAAAGCCCACCGTGCGACCATTAGGCAGCGTATAGTAAGTTGCGGGCCCAAAGCCCTTTACTTCAGATTTCGGCACTAATACACCACCTGTAATGCGCTCTAATTGCCCCTTCCACTCATCAAAGGTAGGCCCTCTAAAGGCGGCGCCTTGGAATGGCATATATTCAATAAAGCGCCATACCACTGGCCACTTCTCCATATAATCTAATAATTGACGCACCACATCATCAGCCATAGCATCCATAAGCACCGTATTGATCTTGACCACATCATAACCAGTGGCAATAGCCGTTTCAATACCTTCTATAACGGGCTGCAATTGACCGACTCGCCCCGTGCGATAATTAAATGTTTCTTCATCTACCGCATCAAAGCTAATATTAAGGCGCTGTAAACCTAAATCATGTAGTGTTTTAGCGCGGTCTTTTAACAAGCTACCATTCGTCGTCATCGATATGTCAGAAAACCATTGACGTTCCTGCAAGCCTTTCAAGAGCTCTTCAAGTCCTGGGTATAAGAGAGGCTCACCGCCGGTGAGACGCACTGCTTTTATACCAAGTTTATAAAAGGCTTCCAATATAATGAGCCATTCAGCAGGACTCAATAGATTCGTCTGGCTATGAGCCGTAATAATCTCTGGTCGGCAGTAGGGACAGCAAAAATTGCAGGCCTCTGTGAGCGATACCCGTACATATTCAATTGTGCGATTCCACGAATCCTTAACCATATATACCTCTTTAATAGCTTTTTGGTATTTTCATAAATCTATTCATAAATCTATTTACAAATCTAATCATAAACCTAATCATAGCCCTATGAATATACCAGCCTTCTTATAAACATTATATGCGTGCCATATTTTAACAATACACGCTTAGGAAATGTTATCAATGTATCTGCACCTACGCCAGTTTTTTATTCACCGACGCGAACTTCATCATTAACTTTAATCGTACCACCTACAATGACTTTTGCAAAAATGCCCTGTGTAGGCATAATGCAAGAGCCCACTTGCTGTTGAATTTCACAACCCGAGTGACATTCTTTGCCGATTTGCGTCACTTCAAGCTCAATTTCTTGCCCTGTTTCACCAATGTATAATTTGGTGCCTACTGGCAATTCATAGAGCACAATCCCTTCAATGGTAATATTTTCTGCAAAATCGCCAGGGTTAACATCCGCCCCTTTAGCACGCATCAAATCTATACTTTGAATACCTAATAGGCTAATTTGACGATGCCATTTACCCGCATGAGCATCGCCTTCCATACCAAAATCAGGAATTAATTTAGCCTCAGGAATATTATGTTTTTTCTGTCCTTTTCTTTCACTTATAGAAATAGCAATTACCTTTGCCATATAGTATCCTTTCTTTTATGTACCTACAATTCGCTTATGTACTTACAATTTAAAATAGCACCATACTCTACAAGTAAGTATGACATCATTGCCTACTCACTGTATGTTGCCCCTGCAACAAAGCAAGAAAAGTATGCCAATAAGGCTGTTAAAATTGCCAATTAAGGCATTTCCTAGGATAATATTTTTTCATCAAGGTTATTCAGTACACTTAAAGTATACCGAAAAAGTTACTTCTTTAGAATTTATTATACCACTAAATACCTTTATTAAATACCTTCTAAATAAAGAAATCTGTATGCAATTTTCCTCTAGGAGTACTCATTACATACAGATTTTTATAATTATAAACTATATTATTACGTGTTTTTTATCTGAAATTACTAGTTCACTATTTGAACAATATATTATGTATACTGACTAGGCAATTACTTTGTCTAAAATCTTAATCCTCTGCAATCTCTTTAGCTTCGCCAAAGCCGTTGAAAATTAGATTTAAAATTACTGCTGTTAAGCTACCCAACGTAATCCCACTGTGAAGTAATACCGCTGTCCAGCTTGGGAAATTATGGTAGAAATTTGGTTCAGTCAATGTAACCATACTCATACCAATACTTACTGCTACAAGCATTAAATTATAATTTCCATCAAAATTAACTTTAGATAATGCGCGAATCCCGCTCGCAATGATCATGCCAAACATAGCAAGGCCCGCACCACCAAGTACAGCATTGGGGATACATGCTACAATAGCTGCCATCTTAGGCACTAATCCAAGCACTACAAGAATGAGACCAGACGTAGCTCTACAAAGCGGCTCTTAACCCGTGTTACAGCAATTAGCCCCACATTCTGAGCAAAGGCCGTATAAGGGAAGCTATTAAAAATCCCGCCTAGCATAGTGGATAAACCATCTGCGCGCAAACATTTAGCAAGCCCTTTACGCCCCATTGGCTTATCTACGATTTCACCAATGGCCACACAGTCCCCTGTAGTCTCTACCATAACTACAATCATAACAATAATCATAGAAATTACGGCGCTAAGACTAAAGGTAGGGAACCCAAAGGAAAATGGTGTAATCACGCCAAACCAATTCTCTGTTGCCACTTTACTGAAGTCCACTACGCCCAAGAAGGTAGCGATAATCGTACCACACACGAGCCCAATGAGAACTGAAATATTACTCAAGAAGCCCTTACAGAATCGATACACTAAAATAACGATGGTCAACGTAATAAAAGCTAACATCAAATTCATAGGACTGGCAAATTCTGGCGAATTAGGATTGCCGTAACCGCTAATCCAGCGTACCGACACGGGCAATAAAGTGATACCAATAATGGTAATAATCGTCCCTGTCACCACTGGTGGGAACAAGCGAATCAAGCGGCTAAAATAAGGCGCAATTAAAAAGGTAAAGAGCCCCGCCGCAATAATAGCCCCATAAATAGCGGGCATGCCGCCTTGTTGACCAATCACAATCATAGGTGTAACCGAAGCAAAGGTAACCCCTTGAATCATCGGAATGCGCGCCCCCACTTTCCAAAATCCCAAGGTTTGAATCAAGGTCGCAATACCGCAAGTAAATAAGTCAGCATTAATTAAATGAATTAATTGTTCGGCTGATAAGCCAAGTTGTTGCGCCACAATAATCGGCACCGCTACGGCCCCTGCATACATGGCCAATACATGTTGCAAACCGTAAGCAAAGAGCTGCGTCGGTGGCAACATTTCGTCAACTGGATGGACTTGGTTAGCCTCAAGTTCGACTACTTTGGTTTCATTGTCGTTCATAATAACCCCCATGTAAAACCTATACATCGCAAAACCTCTTAATACCTATTCATTCTATCTTATACAATCATCTAATGACAAGGGTATTTCTTATATTATTTGGTTATAATGATAAGAACATTTATTTACAACTCTCTTTTAAATGTTCGGATTATTAAAATTTTGCGTATTTTTATATCTCCCTTTATAATAGGAATGTGAATATTTACAATTTATAACATGTAACATTGTATACTACGTGATTTTATGTTGAGGAGTGTTTCCATGAAACGAGTACTTACCTTTTGTCGGTATATGGGCAAAGAACTCTTTGATGACTACAATCGTCACAATATTTCGCGCCTAGCTGCTGAAACTACATATTATTTAATTTTATCCATCGTACCTTTCCTAATCATTATTTTAAGTGCCATTACGGTATTTTTAAATCATGATGTGGATACGATTCGCGAAGCTCTTATGTTATTACCGCCAGAGTCTCAATCGAGTTTACTCAGCGTAATTGATGTATTAGCAGAAAACCAAAGTAATACACTCTTTTCTGTGAGTATTATCTTCGCCTTTTGGACTTTGTCACAAAGCACAAAATCCCTAATCAATGCCATTAATTCCATCCTAGGATTAGATGATGTGGAAGAAAGCTTCATTCGAATGATTAGCAAGGCCCTCTTCTTTACGTTCATCGGTGCTGTCACTGGCTTGATGGGCCTAGTCTTATCCGTTTACGGACAATCCTTCTTACAATTATTTGGCGAAATGCTCGCCATCCCTAAAACAATTATTCGCTGGGCCTCTACCATCGCCACTTGGTTGCCTTTAGTGTCTATGTGGGTATCCTTATCCCTCTTCTATCACTATGCGCCGCGGCATGACACCGCGCGCTCTATTTCTTGGCGCCGTGCCTTTATCGGTGGCTTCATGGGCACTATTTTATGGCTGCTCTTAACCATTGGCTATCGTATCTACATTACAGATATCGCTGGCGGTGGCTCTGCTAATTATGGTCCTTTAGTGGGCATCATGATTCTATTCATTTGGCTCAACTTATCGGTTCAAACAATTTTAGTCATCGGTAGTGTTATTCACAACAATAATTTTATTTCCTATCTTCAAGCCTTTAAAAACCAACGAAAAATTAAAGAGAAAGAAGATAATTAGTTTTTAAGGATCTTAAGGAGTCATTAATGGACATATCCACCTTATTTTATTTCTTGCTCTCTTCCATCGCTCTTACCATTATGCCTGGACCAGACAATCTCTACTTACTTGCCAAAAGTATCTCTGATGGCGCTAAGCAAGGTGTTACACTCGCAGCAGGGTTAGCCTCAGGCATTATCTTTCATACAGCGTTAGTTATCTTCGGTGTAGCTGCGGTTATTGCGAGTACACCAGAAGCCTTTTTAATGCTGAAATATTTAGGCGCCTTCTATCTGTTCTACCTAGCACGCCAGGCCTACTCCGCTAAACCTAGACCGATGGCTCCGAATCCAGCTACCAACTTAGATGTCAATTCCGAGCAAGTTAAAGACTCCAATAGTACTAAAAATAATGACGCTAGCACTAATAACAGTAGCAATATGAGCAACACTAGTACTAATACTAATACTAGTGCTAATACTAACGTTAACACCAGCAGAAACACTGGTACTGACACCAGCACTAATCATAGTCATAGCAAACAGCAAGGCCTACTCAGTGGCTTTGCTACCTATCGCAAAGGCTTATTGATGAATATCTTAAATCCTAAGGTATTACTGTTCTTCCTAGCCTTTTTACCACAATTCGTAAATCCTACCGGCCCTGCACCAAGCTTGCAAGTAGCCTTACTAGGTTTTCTATTTAGCTTGCAAGCGTTCATTATCTTCTCGGCTATCGCTATGGGAGCCGGACGCGTTAGTCACTTCCTAAATCAAAGCGAAGCACGACAAATTGTAATGAATAAAATACAAGGTTTAATCCTCATTATCATCGGCGGACTCTTGCTGTTCTTTTAAATTGACAGTCCAATGCTGCCCTTGTTATAATGATTTAGTATTACGATAAGGGGATATAAAATAAAAAAAAACTCCGTCTAGAGGCCTTTAAAATAGCCTTATGTAGATACTTTATGCGCCTATAGCTCAGGGGATAGAGCGCCGGTCTCCGGAACCGGGTGCGCAGGTTCGAATCCTGCTAGGCGCACCACTGATGTTTACTGACTTTTTAGAAAAAATAGAATAAAAAATATTGGCTAGTAAGCCAATTTATATGCCAATTTGTAAAGAAAAGGTAGAAAATGAATGTTCATTTTCTACCTTTTTTGTTATAAATAAGACTTTTATTTGTTTAGCATAATTTGTAGTCTATCGCTTATTACATATTTAGCAATTACAACCTTCTCATCCCAAACCACTGTGCTTCTTTATCCCAAAACAATTGCACGGTTAAATCAGTAGCTATTCTACGCTCATAGCCATATTTAGCTCCTGGAGGCATATATTCATGTTCACTAGTCACAATATAACGACCTGTCGCATCGCTATTAGTTTCAGTCCTTAAACGATGCCATTGATTCGGTGTATATCCCATGGTTGCTAAACTATCCAAGGATACATATGTTACCCACTGTCCATCACGTTTACCAATAAGCCAAAAACCGCAGTTCTTGCCATGAGCGCCTACATCAGCAGTTATTTCATAAAAAGTACCTTTAGGAAGTACTGCATATATAGGTCGAATAACAAAGGCTACACCACCTCTAGCTCCATCATAGTTAATAAAGGACATATAATCCTTCGTACCATCGGCACTCATTAATTTTAAAGTGCCATTTTTTAAATTTACAAATTTTAAAGCTTCATTATCTTCTGTAAAATGAAATTCTGTTTTATCCATATAGAGAATCGCTCGATCTGTAGAAGATAAAAAACCACGCTCCCTTGTGCTCATCACATGGCTTGACCTTGTAGCATTAGTCCCGCTCAGTGATGAATTACTGTCTTTATCAAAGTTCGCCTCGCTCCCTATAGCGCTAGCCCCCAAAGAGCTTCCAATAACACTTAAAGAAAAAAATAACATTGTACCCCAAATCTTTAACGACTTCATACCTAACACATCCCTTCACAAAACAATCTAATTAATCTCTCCTATCATTCTAATTCGTCACAACCTAAACAAAATCCTTTTCAATTATCTTATTCACATAGTCAAAATAAAGCAGAGATGCTCTTTTTTATTACTAGTTTTTATTGTAAGATAGAAGTAATTAAATCTAAGACAGCTCATTCTATTACCAGTACAAAGTAGCAAGTCTTAAGGTGAATTTTGGGGAGGATATATGGGGTTTCTAATTTTATTTTTATCCATCATTGCCTATACTTTTATTGGCGTAATTATGTTGCGTATTCTATACGAAATATTATCACTATTTGGATGGCATCAATTCTTACTTCAACCTTTTATAATCAACACGCTAGAATTCTTGCATATTCCCGCAGTTATGACTTACATTATCGCTGCTTGGGTACTGCTCTTTATCCTTAGCATGATTCTTTTCTTCCAACTACCATTTTTACATAATTTCTTTTTACATTTTCAAAATGTCACTAAGCTTGAAGGTACAACAGGTAATTACATACAAACGGCCTGGAATGATGTGTGCCGTCGGGCTAATGTCAGTCCGTATCTCTACACGCTTTATTTACAACATCATGACATTCCCTCGGCATTTGCTTTTGGTCATAATCGTGTAGTCGTTTCCAAAGGACTTCTCTTTACAGTTAATGACCAGGAACTACGCAGTGTATTAGCCCATGAATTAAGTCATCTTGTGCACCGCGACACTACTTATAGCTTAAGTTATGTATCAATTCAATACGCTAATACATGTTTTATTTACATATTCAGATTTTATAATTACATCCTATTCGGCATATATAATATATTGCGTTTTATTCCTATCATCAATTTTATTGCCCTCATCTTTATTTTACAAATTAAGCTAATCAATTACATCATTTTCATCTTACGCTCTGTTATCCACTATATATTTCAGTTTTTGGTACCTTTTGGATCCAGGACGGCCGAGTATCGAGCTGATAAATACGCCCATGAACTAGGTTATGGTGAAGCACTTGCTTCCGCTCTTAATAAATTATCTGTCTATTCCTATGATGAACCAGGAATTTTTAATCAGCTTTTAGCCTCGCATCCACCAATCCATAAGCGTATTGCTCGCTTACAAGAACTAAGCAAAAAATAATTAATAGAAAAATATAACCCATGACCGGTACTTCATAACACTACTCATTATTATATTGTTGCCGGTCTTTTTATAAAGTAAATATAGCTTTTGCCTACGAAATAAGTTGTCTCCTTACTGATTTTTCTTTACAAATCATTGATTTAGTATTAAAATTAATGCATGCACATGCATTCATTTATTCTAGTTAGCATCTAGTTAGCATCTAGTTAGCATCTAGTTAGCATCTAGTTAGCATCTAGTTAGTATCGAATTAATACCAAGCTAATGTCTAGTCAAGTATAAATATCAATAGGAGGTTCTCCATGGATACGCAGACAAATACACAAACAAATATGACCTTAAAAGAGTCCATCAAGGTCAATCAACTACAACTTTCCAATCGTTTAGTTATGCCTCCAATGGCCACCCGCACATCTCCAGATGGCTCTGTTACGGAAGGCGTTATTGACTATTATGTAGCACGCACTACTGGCGAATCTGTAGGCTTGCTTATAACGGAGCATAGCTATATTACACCAGAAGGTCGCGCTGATGATAAGCAAATGGGTTTAGATTCAGATGATAAAATTCCAGGCCTTAAGAAATTAACTGATGCCATTCATCAAGCAGGCCAAAGTAAAATCTTTGCCCAAATTAATCACGCCGGCAATATGACTACCTCTGCTATTACCGGGCATCCCACAGTTAGCAGCAGTGCCATTATTTCTCCAGCTGGGCGCAGCAAGGAAATGCCTCGTGAATTAACTATTTTTGAAATCAAACAAATTATTACCTTCTTTGCCCAAGCCGCAGCACGCGCTAAAGCAGCTGGTTTTGATGGCGTGGAAATCCATGCTGCTCATGGTTATTTATTAAACCAATTCTACTCGCCACTCAATAATAAACGTACTGATTTATATGGTGGTAGCTTAGATAATCGTATTCGTCTTCACTTAGAAGTAATCAAAGCCGTTCGCGATGCTGTAGGCCCTGACTATCCTGTAGCTTTGCGATTGGGCGGTGCTGACTATATGGAAGGTGGCGCGACTATTGATGATGCTGTATATGCAGCAAAACAATTTGAAGCCGCTGGCATTGATTTAATCGATTTATCTGGTGGCATGTGCCTTTACATGCGCAAAGATCATCTAGAGCCAGGTTATTTTAGTGACATGAGTACTGCTGTAAAAGCAGCCGTGTCTATCCCTGTTATCCTCACCGGTGGTATTAAAACTGGTGCTGACGCACAACAGCTTTTAGAGAATAATGCAGCTGATTTAATTGGTGCTGGCCGCATCATGATTAATCAACCAACTTGGGCTAATGAAGTATTAAAAGAAAGCTAATCCCCTATGGAGCGCAAACTTCTATAAGGATATATTAGCCCTGACCTCAAGAAGACCTTAACTCGCCACCTTATAGTAACAAATCTAATCATTATACTCATGATTAAAACTCTTATAATACTGCGTTCAATCGTTTATAATAATTACAGTATTTACTATATTTTATTTAATAATTATTTATGAAAGGATATATTTATGAAATTCTCCCATTCTGACATTATTGATATTTTTAACTATCGCTATGCATGTAAAAAATTTGATGCTAACAAGCAAATTCCTGAAGCCGATTTCAACACGATTTTAGAATCTGCTCGCCTATCCCCTAGTTCTTTTGGCTTCGAACCATGGAAATTTTTAGTAGTAGAGCGCCAAGAACTAAAGGACAAACTCTTCCCTATTTCCTGGGGTGGACAAAACAGCCTAAAAGGTGCTAGCCATTTTGTTATTATGTTGGCTCGAAAAAAAGCAACAACGACTCCAGATGCGCCATACATTACGCATATTATGAAAGATATTAAGCATATGCCAGAAGATGTAATGAACATGGTAGGCAATGCGTATCAAAATTTCCTAGAAAATGATTTTAAAATCCTTGAAAATGAACAAGCCATGTTTGACTGGGCTAGCAAGCAGACTTACATTGCCTTAGCCAATATGATGACTGTAGGCGCTATGCTAGGCATCGACTCTTGCCCTATTGAAGGCTTCAATAAAGAAGCTGTGGAAGCGTTGCTAGTAGAAGAAAGCCTTCTTAACAATGAAGAGTTTGGCGTATCTGTTATGGTAGGCTTTGGTTATCGCGACGAAGAACCACATCGTGAAAAAACTCGCCAGCCATTAGAAGATATTGTAGAATGGGTTAAGTAATTCGAGAATAAGAAAAACAATTTTAGAATGCATAAATAAATAACTATCGACAACTTTATATATAAATAAGCGATACCTAGAAGTAGTAGGTTCATATTACAGTTTGTTATGTAGCCCTACACTCCTTCGGTATCGCTTTTATTATGCCCTCAGTAATACATTTATCATGTAAACGGACGTTTCCCATGAATTAAACTACTCTTATGTCTCAATTTCAATCATAAGCATCGCTAAAATCTTACTATGGGCAATGCCTTTATCAATATGACTAAAACTTCAACTACGGCTTCACTAAACATCAACGTAATAATTTACTTATTAATGATTACGTATCTTTTGAAGCTTTACTTGGCGCGATATAACGGCTTGCTTGTCCATTTTTATTAACAATTTATGATTGTTTAATATATCAAAAAAGGCCGAATCTAGAACTTCTTTCACTACCGTACTCAAGGCCCTAGCCCCCGTTTTATAGGTTAAAGCCCTGTCAGCTATGGCTTCATACGCTCCCTGAGTAATATCTAACTGATTGCCTAAGAAGGCAAATAAAACTTTATACTCCTCTAGCACGCTGTGTTTAGAGCTCTTCAATATATCAACTAAGCTAGCCGCATCTAACGCCTCATAGCGAATACGCCAAGGCGCACGGCCTACTAATTCTTCCATAAAACCATAATGAATTAATTGTCGATCTGTAATCTCATTTGTCCAATGCAAAGTGTTTGCATTGGTAAAACTCGACTTTATAGTATCACCTATTATCTCATCTCGTTTTATAGCATCCCCTTTTATAATATCTTCTTTTACTGGCTTCCCTTTTACAATATCTCGTTTTACAAACTCGTCATTTTCATGACCTTTCACAGTATCATTATTTCTTGACTCAGCCTTAATGAAGCCGGTATGATTAGCAGCCTTTTCCTGATTATTACTAGGTAGAGAAAATCCAACCCGTCTCGATATGTATTCTTCATCAAAGCCATTGAAAGCCCCCATGAGTATAAAGAGCATATTATCGGTACGAAGGTAAATCCGCGGTATATCATTGACTTGCACTTCCAAGGTAGTGCCTTCCATAATTTTAAGTAAATCCCCTTGATAGGACATTTCAAAGGCTTGGTGATCAAGGCTCATTTGTCTATTAAAACGCCGCTTATCAAATTCATCTAGGCAGATAATAGCTCGTTCAGCAATTTCAATTACTTGATCTACATTTTGGGCCGTTAATTCTGTTAATTGAGATTTAAAATAAGCTTGCCTGAAAATCTCTTCACCAATTTCAGGCAAACTTTTACTCCCCTTCCAACCTGTAGGTGCATATTGTAACGCATTCACTTCAACTAGTGGGCAATTTAGTTTTGGATAGGTCGCTAAGGCTCGAAACGTTTCCGTCTTGCCGGTGCCAGTAGCCCCCATAATAATGGCGTTTTCTTTATTGTGAAGTGGCGTCACATGATGTTGATTGTACTGACAGCGATTCAAATGTAGCGCCACTACCGTAGCAATTTGTTTTAGCGCCCTATCTTGCCCCTTCACATATAATTGCATATGATTATAAATCTTCTGTGCCCGTACCATAAGCCCCTCCATTACGATTTTACAATTGGCCATTACCTTATACAATTTCTATTACCTTATACATTAGCTTTTACGTTAAATTTAACCCCAATAGTAACTTTAACTAGCATACTATTTTTACCAAGCATATCGCCTAACTTACAGATGGTCTTTAATTTATAGATTATCTTTAACTTATAGATTCCCTTTGATTTACAGATTATCTTCACCTTACATAACATCTTCAATCTGTATATTCTACTTAACAAAAATATACAATACGACAATTTTTACTGTCAATACGTAGATTTAAACACTTTATATTATACTTATTGCGTATTTCTTATACTTGCGATACTATAAAAGTAACAAATTGTAAAACGAGGTATACAAAATGCTAACTACTCAATCAGTCACTCCCGATCAACTAAGTTCAAATAACAGTCCAGTATCTAATTTTGCTGAGCTTTTCAGTGCGCAATTAAGTCATATTCGCAAGAAACGTGGCTTTGATACAGCACGCAGCTTTTATGAATATATAGCTAATTACTACCAAGCGGCTAAGCTTCCTTGCCCCATTACTTACGCCACCTATGCAGCCTATGAAAATGGAACACGTCAACCTAAGCTTGAAATTGTGGCGCAACTGGCTCGCTTTCTTAATGTGTCCTTAGATGTACTCTTACATATGTATAATGAAGATTATATACTCACTCTTTTGCACAATCTCAATTACAAAGCCTATGCCCATGGAGCTCATATTATTATCTATTTTGACTCCCATAAATTAATTGGTATCCGAAAAGACCTATTTCTAAAACACCTTCATCAAGGGCAATTAGGCTGGTCGCAATATATGGAGCATCATATACATACATTGTTGCAGGCAAGCTTCAAAAAGTACTCAGAACAGAATATAGTTTTAGGCGATCATTTAGTCGCAAGCGCCATGGCCGTTTTATTGCATATTGATTTTAAACAATTCGAAGCACAATATGAAGCGCATCGCCAAGCATTAAGACATGCCATGATAGACAATATTACGAATGCCCTTATTTTTTATTACTTAACCAATACCAACCCTTTGGAGAATATTGAACTAGTTAGACAATTCCTTACACTAGTAGATGAATATTATACGACAGGTGTCTTTGCTGATGAATATATAGAAGAACACTATCCAGAAACGCTGCGGCATATGTTTTATCACTCTGACACAAGAGAGCGTATCCCCTACATTGATGAATATATTTGTGGGCTCTTAGGCTTAACCGAAAATGAGCCACAGCATATTAAAATGGCTTTCTTTACCTCCCTATTCTATGGTTTAGATTTAGAGGTTATTTATGACAAACAACAATTAGAAACACAGCCTACCTTTATTACCTCCCTACACTATCATGGTGAGCCTGATAATTCAGCCCAGAATATAATAAGTGCAGAAGCACTAAATAGTCACAGCCTAATAGAAACAGCTGAAAAACTTGGACTCTATATCCCGAAAGTAGAGAGAAAAACTAATAAATAGTAGTCAAAACTGATTATTCAAATAAAACAAAAAAAGCTGTAACTATCTAAAAACAAAAAAGAACTATAATCATCTAAAATCAAAAAAGATCTGTAATCATCAAAAACCCAAAAAGAGCTGTAACTATCTAAAACAAAAAAGAGCTGTAACCATCATTGCATACTAGCGCACCCCTTATTAGATTCATCCAATCTAATAAAAGGAAACGCATCAGTATTCATTGGGTTACAGCCCTTTTATTTTTCAGCTTATATTTTATTAAAAAGAAACGCCTAAATTTAATTATTTACAGCTTTATTAGTCATGCTTTAATTGCTTATTACCAATGCCAGTTTTTCTAAAGATAGTGAAACAAAGGCTTAAGATAATAGCCACTACCGTAGCAAGGCCCATACCTTGTAATACAACAGGACCAATGGTCACTTGTGCGCCACTAATACCAGTGATAAGCACCACGGACGTTAGAATCAAATTGTCTGGTCGTGTATAGTCTACTTTTCGCTCTACTAACATACGCAAACCGGAGGCAGCGATGATACCAAAGAGTAGTATACTTACACCACCCATTACTGGTACTGGAATGGCATGAATGACAGCTGCTACCTTACCGATAAAGGAGAACACAATAGCGAGGACGGCAGCCCCACCAATAACATAGACACTGAATACGCGCGTAATGGCCAAGACACCAATATTTTCACCATATGTAGTATTAGGTGTAGCACCGAAGAAACCAGATAAAATATTAGCCAAACCATCACCTAGTAAAGAGCGCTCTAAGCCAGGATCTTTCATAAGGTCGCGACCTACGATATTGCTCGTTACTACCAAATGCCCTACATGTTCTGCAAATACAACAAATAGAGCCGGCATAATCATTAAAATAGCATTTACATTAAACTGAGGCGAAGTCATGTGAGGCAAGGAGAACCATGCGGCTTGCTCTACATTAGAGAAGTCTACAACGCCCATAATTGCCGCTAGTACATAACCAGACACAACGCCAATGAGCACGGGAATAACAGAGAAAAATCCGCGGAATACTACGGTCCCTAAGATGGTAATACAAAGGGAGAACATAGAAATAGTCACCACTTGCGTGTGAGTCATGCCTAAACTTTGCCAAGAATCACCAGTAATACCAGCCATGCCCATAGCTACAGGAGCTAATTCTAAACCAATAACGGCTACAATGGCGCCCATAGCCGCTGGAGGGAATAATACATCAATCCAGCCAATCCCTACAAAGCGAACAATAAAGGATAGCACTACAAAGGCTATACCGAAGGCAATAAAGCCTCCTTGTGCTGCTTCATAAGGCATCCCTGCTGCCATTACAGACAAGACAGGGGCAATGAAGGCAAAGCTAGAACCTAAATATGAAGGGATTTTACCTTTACAAATAAATAAGTATAAAATAGTCCCAATCCCATTCATAAATAATGCTGTCGCTGGGTCAGCTTTCAATAAATAAGGAACTAAAACAGTAGAGCCAAACATGGCAAATAAATGTTGGAAACTAAGTGGCAACATGGCCGCATTACTAGGCCGCTCCGTCACATCAATAAAGTCTTTCATCGTCTCCTAATCCTTTCGTACAAATACAAGAAATAAACGTATTTACTGTAATCTACACGTCCCGGCGTAAAACGACTGCGCGTTTCTTCGCGAAGGGAAGGAATATGTCCGGCTATGCCAATCTTCTGTTTTGCTAATGCTGTACGATGGGCAATATTAAACAAAATTGAAATGGCAATAATATTCATAAATAACGAGGACCCACCATAGGATACAAATGGCAACGGTACCCCTGTAACAGGAATCATACCGCAAACCATGAGCATATTAAATACGGCCTGTCCACCGATAACAATAGTAATACCGGAGGCTAATAGTTTGCCATAGTAGTCCTTAGCATTACTTGCAATGCTAAAGCCATAAACCATAAACATGCCCACAACAAAGGCCAATAACAAGGAACCTATAAGACCTGTTTCTTGCGCCCACACGGCAAAAGCAAAGTCCGTATGTGCTTCTGGTAAATAATAATACTTGGCTGTACCTTGCGCCACACCTTGGCCAAAAATACCGCCAGACCCAATGGCCACCATACTTTGCACACTTTGATAACTCAAGCTCTGTGCATATCCCCAAGGATCATACCATGCAACAATACGTTTCCAACGATATTCCGAATGTTGAACCGCCATAAAAGCCAGAATCCCTAGCACTACTACAGTTCCTACAAAGAGTTTCAATTGCGCTCTAGAAAGTCCTCCTAATAAAATGAGCATAACGGGTAGCGCTAAAATAATAGCTGCCGTCCCCGTATCCGGTTCCACAAAGGTTAAGGCAGCAAAGACCATAGGCATTAACAAAGCTCTTGCAAAGAATGGACCATCCTGACCTTGCCACCCCTTAGGAAAGGAAAAGGGCCATTTGTAATTATACGTTTCAAACCACGAAAGCCCATGCTTTTGAATACGTCGCTGTAAATCAATATAGTGAGCACTCACTAAAATAGCCCCCAGCTTAGCAAACTCCGAAGGCTGAATCGATACGCCGCCTAAACGAATCCACCGCTGTGCACCATTGATAACATCACCTTTAATTAATACGGCAATGAGCCCCACTACAACAATTGTGACTGTTAAATACAGCGCTCTTTGGGTACGGAACTTTTCATAGTCCATGCGATAGCACAAATATCCTATAGCACAGGAAAAAATCAAATACCCTATATGACGAATATAATAGGATTGATACCATACGGCTTGCCCTTGAGAGGCAATCATGGTAGCACTGTAAATATTTATAATCCCAATAATAATCCACACCAAGCTAAAGAGCACAATGCCCTGTAAGTCGCTGCGAATAATATGAGCGCGCCAATACTTTATGGCTGCTTGTATCAGACTTAACATAGCCTACGCCTCCTCTGGCTTAATGGCTTCCAATCTGAAAATAGGTTGTCCTTTTTTACTAAATTTTTCTTCGTACTCTGTCTTTACATTTGGTAAATCAGTACTATGTAAATCATATGTCACATTTTTTAAAGTCCAACCAGAATTTTTAAACTCCTCCAAGGAGAATAAGAATAAGCCTTCATTGTCTGTTTTAAAATGAACTTCTCCGGCAGGCTTCAGCAAGCGCGCATAGCGATCTAAAAATGTATGATAAGTCAAACGGCGTTTAGCATGTCGCGCCTTTGGCCATGGGTCACAGAAGTTGATGTAGAAGCGGTCAACTTCACCTGGCTCTACAATATCTTCAATGCCGCCAATATCAAATAAAGTCACGCGCGCATTAGGAGCCGCTTGTTCAAAAATCTTCTGCGCTGCATAATATAATACCCCTAATTGCACCTCAAAGCCCAAGAAATTAGCCTCTGGATGTGCTTCTGCCATCCCTGCAATAAAGCGGCCTTTACCTGTGCCAAGTTCTAAATATAAAGGTTTTGTAGTATCCTCAAATAATTCACGCCATTGGCCCTTATGAGCTTCATGGTTTTCTAAAATTACATGAGAACTGTACTCGTGAATTGCTTCATCAATCCATGGTTTTCTACGTAATCTCATAGCATCTCCTTAAAATAAATCTCTAAACTAATTATAAAAAAGGTTTTCAATTCTAGCAAATAAAATCAAAGCCTTATTTCTATAAATGCACTATTATTCATTGTACCAACAAATACGCGTAGTTTCAATATAAAAAGCTCCTCTACAGCAAAGGTTTTAGTCCTAAATTAATAGGCTCAAATCCTTGCTGAGAGAAGCTTTACATGTGCTGCTCTTT
>OGXN01000911.1_pt1 | contig 33255 bp, 20 predicted proteins | sample 1576281 | NCBI WGS metagenome assembly OGXN01 (sample SAMEA3541494, study PRJEB24748) | human gut metagenome | biome: human gut; feature: human-associated habitat; material: faeces | place: China | collected 2012
ATTATGATCTTCTTTATTTCTTATTTGCCGATGCGGTACAACCTTTTGTTGATGCCATCCATGCAGGAAACACCGAGGGCAACCCCGTATTCGACAAGATTATGAAAAGAGTTGAAGATCATTTAAATACGAATGCTAAGGCTGGGTGATATGAAAAAAATTATCACGCCACTCGTCGATATAGTTCTCTGCACCTATATTATTACCACATGCTTTATTTGCCTGGCTGAGTTTAATAACTGGCAGAATAAAATAATTGCAGTAACGATTACAATCGGCAGCGCTTACATCATCGCCATTGCGTTGAATAGATTGCTGGGAACAAAAATAGGTGTGATAAGCGGTGTTTTTAATTTACTATCAGGTCCGCTACTAATTATAGGCGCTATTGTTTGCATAGCCTTACTTGACCCGTGGCCGGTTAAGATTATTGGTCTGTTTTTATGGGTCATTATAATGTTTTGTTTACCTTCATTTATAAATAGAGATAAGGAATAATCATGTCAAATCCAGCATATCTTTGGCTAACCGATACAAACGGCTCCCCTATAACGGGTAGTTCTCTCGTTACAGGGCGTATTTGCGCTATGATCCTACCCGCGTAATATGGACACAACCCTAAGCGAGGTTCTGGTTTTCAAATTGTTCCGGACTGAGACCGCCACAGGCACTGTGACGACGCCACCGATTGTAATCACACTCGATATAATTAAACACTGCTGTCCGCATTATTTCCCGGCTGACAAAGTCCTCTCCGTGGATACATTCCACCTTCAGCGTATGGAAGAAGCTTTCCGCACAGGCATTGTCGTAACAACAACCTCTGGCGCTCATACTCCCCCGCAGATTATGGCGTTTCAGTAAGCTCTGGTAATCCGTTGAACTGTACTGACCGCCTCTGTCTGTATGCACGATGACATTTTCCGGACGTTTACGCCGCCACAGCGCCATCTGTAACGCATCGCAGGCAAGCTGTGCTGTCATCCGCGAGGACATCGACCAGCCAATGACTGACCGCGACCACAGATCGATAACCACGGCCAGATAAAGCCAGCCTTCACCAGTGTGAAGATACGTGATGTCACCCACCCACTTCTGATTCGGGCCGCTGGCGTAAAAGTCCTGCTTCAGCAGATTCTCTGAGACTGGCAGACCATGTTCGCGGTAACTGACCGGACGGAACCGGCGCGAGGCTTTCGCCCGCAGTCCCTGCCGACGCAGGCTGGCCGCCACGGTTTTTATGTTATACACCCGTCCCTGAGCACGAAGCTCATCCGTCAGGCGTGGCGCACCATAGCGTTGTTTTGCGTCACTGAATGCTTCCCGGACGACGTTATCACAAACAAGGCGGAACTGCTGACGCCGGTTTATCTGATGACGACGCTGATGCCAGACGTACCAGCCGCTACGGGCAACCTGAAGTACACGGCACATGGCTTTGATACTGAACTCAGCCTGATGTTTTTCGATGAAGACATACTTCATTTCAGGCGCTTCGCGAAGTATGTCGCGGCCTTTTGGAGAATGGCCAGTTCCTCATCCCGTTCTGCCAGTTGACGTTTCAGACGGGCGATCTCAGCGGACATCTCCTGCTCGCGTTCAGAAGAAGAACGCTGATTTTGCTGTTTGCTTCGCCAGTTGTAGAGCTGTGATTCATACAGGTTAAGTTCGCGGGCGGCAGCGGCCACCCCAATGCGTTCAGCGAGTTTCAGGGCTTCCTGACGAAATTCAGGCGTGTGCTGCTTGCGTGGCTTTTTGGTGGTTGATGCTGGTTTTGTCATGTGAGTCACCTCTTACTTGAGAGTTTACTCACTTAGTCGCGTGTCCACTATTGCTGGGTAAGATCATTTGCCTTGTTCTGTCCTCGTTTGGAGCGGGCAAAACCGCCAGTAAGTTTCACAATAGTCTGAAAAATAGCCGTGACCGCTTTGATTCGTGGCTTACTAATGTGCGTGTTGGCTGGCGTGACGAACTGGGCACTCCTGCTACGCTTTCTCACTCAGCGCAACGTGACGGTCTTATTATTCTGCAGGATAAAAGTATTGAAGATACCGTACGCGAGCAGCTAATTGCGGCCCGGCTGGGGCTGGGTACCTTTCGGAAAAATTGTTTCATGCTGTATCCGGCATACCCTGTAACGGGAACGAGGGAATGAGCGTCTTGAACCTTATAATGGAATTATATTAGCTGCGTATATTGATATTCTATACGATCAAGGATGGATTTCGTATGAGAACGATGGACGTTTATTAATAAATTATGAACTGGATATTACTTTTAAAGAACAGATTTTGTTGCCGGAGAAAATAAAGGCATACAACGTTTCATTGTACTGTTATCTGGAATGGCATCGGGGCAATTTACTAAGATAAAGAGATAACTCTGTCTATAATAATGACTAATGGTTTTTATTCAAAAAGGATATTAATATGCCAAATTAAGAGAGTTGCTGGCAGTAGATGTCTGGTAGTATTGATCTCCAGTAATAGATTGTTAAATGTTTAGAGTTTTTATTGGTTGATTTTTAATCTGCAAGGAAGGAGAATCCTTATAAAATGAAAGGATAAGGAAATCGCATGTTTCAACTTTACCGGTCACATGATTTAACACGGCAATTAGCCCCTGAAGATTTTCAATACATTTTGACGCCAGCAGGCTCGCTGAGAGAGGCGTGTATACATTACGATCTGTCTTATGAAGGGAACGGCCATAGTCTCTCTTTTGGTCTTCCCAATAAAAAATACAGTTTATCTCCACATGAAAGACCGTATGAGCGAAGGTATCGCAGTTACGTAGATCCCATCTATGATAAGGTAGAGCACGATCTACAAATTGGCTGGCTTGTTGGTGTGGATACCTCCAGGCGCTGGAGCAGCGACCGGAACCCGTTTTACATCGACGATACCGGCGATCTGATTTTTACCCCTACAGCCTCATCCTGGCATGCATGGTATAAGGATGAAATCACGAGCGCCTACCGGCACGCTATTGCCGACCGACAGGGGCGTAAACCTGCTCCCACTCAAAGGATGCATTACGATTATTACGGCCCGGCAGCAATACCAGAGGGGAAAACGCTGAACAGTAAAGCCGTTGGCAGACTGCTAGCGGCTGGTGGTGTGTATAACGGCAACATTGAAGGATTTCGGCAAACCGCGGAACGGCTGGGCGGCGATGCTGTGAAGGGGTATGACAGTGTTTTAAACGAAACTACGTCCGGCATGATGGTTGCTGCGGCCTCACTATTGGTCATCAGAAATCCGATGGCGGCGCAGGAATTGACAAGCTATCTGGGGAAATACAAACAAGCCCATGTTCTGCTGGATGATATGAATGTTATCCAGCTTAATTACCTCCGCCGCAATCGTGCCGAGTACAATGCGCTGCGTGGGCAATTCAACAGCACTGTGCGGCCTAATTTTCTCAAATCTCTTTCCGATCACCCTGACGCATTATCAACATTTGATTCCAATAACCTTCTACGCTTGGCAAATGGAAATGTACCATCGGGGTGGCAGGTCCATCACAAAATTCCCCTTGATGACGGTGGTACAAATGCCTTTGATAACCTGATACTAATCCAATACTCACCATATCACTCTGCCTTATCAAAGATGCAGGCGATTATCACCAAAGAACTTCCATACAATGCCAGCACAGCTGTTTTGTGGCCTTCTCCAAATGGCGTGATTTACCCGGTCGGGAAATAAGGGGAAAATGATGAAAGATACAAATCAGCTGATCGGCATCTTTAATACTCTGATGGTTGCCAATAATTATCCGGTAGCCAATCCAGTAGCCTCGGATGTAATGGCGGACCTCATGCGCGAAGCAGCGCCAGCTGAATGGGACGCTCAAAAGAGAAGGGTTTACGAGGATATCCAGCGCCTGATGATCAACCGTCTGGACTACTCTGATATGTTCAAAATCATGGATGGGCTTGAGTACAACGGTTTGATGCTGTATAGCATGGTACAAGCAGAAAACGGCGAACCAGTATGGTCGAATATCTACATCCGCAACTTTGAGACGCGTGATAACGAGATCTATGTCGATCCGAACCTTTCTGACAAGGTACTGATTGGCGAAGATGGTATGTCCGTGTTTGCCTACAGCTTCACAGATAACTGTTTCGAGATCCGCGATAAAGCATCTACGGGTTATGTTATTGAGTCACATACCAACTTCAGCGCATTGTTGTCCGCGCTGATTGATATGGTGAGCTGATATCCGCCGCCTCAAATGCTGGTTGTATTTGCAACCAGCATATCAGCCAATTGGATAGCATCAATAAGAGTGAAGGAGGCATAACGAAAACATTCTTTTGAACCTTACCCTCTCACAAATTGCCTTTTCTCATGGCATCCAGCCCCTTCCCCCACTACAATCATCGTTTGTTTTTTTGCGAGCAGCATAGCAGTTTTCAGAGGGTAGAAATGACGGTGAAAAACGACAAGGCATGGATTGGGGACCTGCTAGGCGGGCCACTGATGAGCAGGGAAAGTCGAATCATCGCTGAGCTTATGCTTACCAATCCCGATGAACAAAACTGGCAAGAGCAGATCGTGGGTTATAACATTCTCCAGGCCTCCTCAGCCAATACGGCGAAGCGTTATGCCACGACGATAAGATTACGCCTGAATACGCTTGATAAAGCCGCGTGGTCACTTATTGCACAAGGGAGCGAGCGTGAACGTCAGCAATTACTATTTGTCGCTCTGGTCCTCCATTCACCGGTTGTTAAAGACTTCCTGGCTGAAGTGGTGAACGACCTGCGTAGACAGTTTAAAGAAAAGCTTCCTCTGGATAGCTGGGATGAGTTTGTGGCCAGCCATCTTCGTCAGCAGCCCATACTCACTAGTTACTCAGATTCATCCATCAAAAAAATGGGTAACAACCTGGTTAAAGCGCTGGCTGAAGCAGGTTATCTGGATACGCCACGCCGACGTAATCTCCAGTCAGTCTTTCTTTTACCAGAAACTCAGGCGACCTTGCAGCGCCTCGGGCAACAGGAATTGGTTTCTATTCTGGAGGGGCAACGGTGATCGATCCCGTGCTTGAATACCGCCTGTCACAGGTTCAGAGCCGCATTAGAGAAAAGCGCTTTCTCAAAAATAACGGCTCCGGTAATGAGATTGGTTTTTGGATTTTTGATTATCCTGCTCAGAATGAGCTGCAGGTGCGTGAACACCTGAAGTATCTGTTGCGTAATCTGGAAAAGGACCACAAGTTCGCACACCTCAACATCTTTCAGATCATTATCGAGATGCTCACCGAACGTGGGCTATTTGAGCGCGTCTGTCAGCAGGAAGTGAAAGTCGGCACCGAAGCGCTGAAAAAACAACTAGTTGGCTTATTGAATCAGAAAAAGATCGCGGATTACATAGCAAAAAAAGTCGATCTTCAAAATCAGGAGTTTGTCATCCTGACAGGCATGGGTAATGCCTGGCCGCTGGTTCGTGGCCATGAGCTGATGAGCGCCTTGCAGGACGTGATGGGTTTTACCCCTCTGTTGATGTTTTATCCAGGAACCTATAGCGGACACGATCTTTCCCCCCTGGCGGGTATTGATTCCCGAAATTATTATCGCGCCTTCAGGCTGGTACCCGAAAGCGGGCCTGCGGCAACATTGAATCCTCGTTAAAGAGCACAGCAATGAATATTGAACAGATCTTTGAGAAACGTCTGGACCGAAATATTAATGGCGTTGTGAAAGCCGAACAGACGGACGATGCCAGTGCCTGGATTGAGCTTGATGAATACGTCATCACCCGGGAACTGGAAGGACATCTTCGCCATTTCTTCGAATCTTATGTTCCGGCAACCGGTCCGGAGCGCATACGCATGGAAAACAAAATTGGCGTATGGGTTTCAGGGTTCTTTGGCTCAGGTAAATCACACTTTATCAAGATTCTGTCGTATCTGTTGTCTAACCGCAAAGTCAGTCATAACGGTACAGAACGTAATGCATACTCCTTCTTTGAAGACAAAATCAAAGATGCTCTGTTCCTCGCTGATATCAACAAAGCGGTCCATCATCCGACGGAAGTGATTCTGTTCAATATTGATTCTCGTGCTAACGTCGATGACAAAGAAGACGCCATCCTTAAAGTCTTCCTGAAGGTGTTTAACGAACGGGTTGGCTACTGCGCTGATTTTCCGCACATCGCTCATCTGGAGCGTGAGCTGGCTAAACGCGGCCAATACGACGCGTTTAAGACCGCATTTTCCACTATCACTGGTTCAAGCTGGGAAAAAGAGCGCGATTCCTACTATTTCATCAGCGATGAAATGGCAGAAGCTCTAAGCCAGGCCACAGGTCAAAGCGTTGACGCCTCGCGTCAATGGGTGGAACAGCTGGATAAGAACTTCCCATTAGATATCAATAATTTTTGCCAGTGGGTCAAAGAGTGGCTGGATGAAAACGGCAAAAACATCCTCTTCATGGTGGATGAGGTCGGCCAGTTCATCGGTAAAAATACGCAGATGATGTTGAAACTACAGACTATCACTGAAAACCTGGGTGTGATCTGCGGTGGACGCGCATGGGTTATTGTTACCTCCCAGGCGGATATCAATGCGGCCATTGGTGGGATGAGCAGCCGTGACGGACAGGACTTCTCTAAAATTCAGGGCCGTTTCTCTACCCGTTTGCAGCTTTCAAGCTCCAATACATCCGAAGTTATCCAAAAACGTTTGCTGGTGAAAACTGATGCTGCAAAACCCGCGCTGGCGAAAATCTGGCAGGAAAAAGGCGACATCCTGCGTAACCAGCTTGCCTTTGATCCTACAACCACCGCTTCTTTGCGCCCCTACACCAGTGAAGAAGAATTTATTGATAACTACCCGTTTGTCCCGTGGCACTACCAGATTCTGCAGAAGGTTTTTGAGTCTATCCGGACCAAAGGTGCCGCCGGTAAACAGTTAGCCATGGGTGAACGCTCGCAGTTAGAAGCATTCCAGACTGCGGCACAGCAGATCGCCCCGCAAGGTCTGGATTCTCTGGTGCCGTTCTGGCGTTTCTATGCCGCGATTGAAAGCTTCCTGGAACCGGCCGTCAGCCGCACCATCACTCAGGCCTGTCAGAATGGCATTCTTGATGAGTTCGATGGCAACTTATTGAAAACGCTGTTCCTGATCCGCTATGTCGATGTGCTGAAAAGTACACTCGATAATCTGGTCACCCTTTCCATTGATAAAATCGATGCTGATAAAGTCGATCTGCGCCGTCGCGTTGAAACAAGCCTGAACAAGCTGGAACGGGAAATGTTGATTGCACGGGTCGAAGACAAATACGTGTTCCTGACCAACGAAGAAAAAGAGATCGAGAACGAGATCCGCAACGTCGAAGTCGACTTCTCTGCGATCAACAAAAAACTGGCGTCGATCATCTTTGATGACATTCTGAAAAACCGCAAATATCGCTATCCGGCAAATAAGCAGGACTTTGATATCAGCCGCTTCCTGAACGGACACCCGTTAGACGGCGCAATGCTTAACGATCTGGTGGTAAAAATTCTTACCCCCAAAGATCCAACCTATACGTTCTATAACAGCGATGCCGCCTGCCGTCCTTATACTTCAGAAGGTGATGGCTGTATTTTGATTCGCCTCCCTGATGAGGGGCGCACCTGGACTGATATTGATTTAGTCGTTCAGACCGAAAAATTCCTCAAGGACAACGCCGGACAACGCCCAGAACAGGCCAGCCTGCTTTCAGAAAAAGCCCGCGAGAACAGCGTTCGCGAAAAAATGCTGCGCGTCCAGCTGGAGTCGCTTATTGCCGAAGCAGACGTCTGGGCGATTGGCGAGCGTTTACCGAAGAAATCTTCGACGCCGTCCAGCATCGTGGATGAAGCCTGTCGTTACGTGATTGAAAACACGTTTGCCAAGCTAAAAATGCTGAAGCCGTTCAACGGCGATATCGCACGTGAAATCCATGCGCTGCTTACAGTAGAGAATGATACAGAGCTGGATCTTGGCGAGCTGGAGGAATCTAATCCCGAGGCGATGCGGGAAGTGGAATCCTGGGTCAGTATGAACATCGAGTACAATAAACCGGTCTATTTACGCGATGTCCTGAACCACTTTGCCCGTCGACCTTATGGATGGCCAGAAGAAGAAGTGAAGCTGTTGGTTGCTCGCCTGGCACGTAAAGGCAAATTCAGCTTTAGCCAGCAGAATAACAATATCGAGCGTAAGCAGATTTGGGAGCTGTTCAATAACAGCCGTCGCCACAGCGAGCTACGTCTGCACAAAATTCGTCGTCACGACGAATCACAAATTCGCAAAGCCGCACAAACCATGGCGGAGATTGCCCAACAGCCGTTTAGCGAACGTGAAGAACCCGCACTGGTCGAACATATCCGTCAGGTCTTCGACGACTGGAAGCAAGAGCTGAATGTCTTCAGAGCGAAAGCGGAAGGTGGAAACAATCCAGGAAAAGAAGAGATTGAGTCAGGCCTGCGCCTGCTGAATTCCATTCTCAGCGAAAAAGAAGATTTTGCCCTGATTGAGAAAGTCACCAGTCAGGCCAATGAGCTTCTGGATTTCAGTGAAGATCGTGAAGATTTGGTCGATTTCTACCGCAAGCAGTTCGCCACCTGGCAAAAGCTGGGGGCTGCGCTGAATGGCAGCTTTAAATCCAACCGCAGCGCGCTGGAAAAAGACGCCGTGGCGGTAAAAGCGCTGGGTGAGCTGGAAAGCATCTGGCAGATGCCGGAGCCTTATAAGCACCTCAATCGCATCACGCCGCTGATTGAACAGGTCCAAAACGTCAACCATCAGTTAGTCGAACAACACCGCCAGCACGCCCTGGAGCGTATTGACGCCCGTATCGAAGAGAGTCGCCAACGCTTGCAGGAAGCGCACTCCACGTCAGAGCTGCAAAACAGCGTTCTGCTGCCGATGCAAAAAGCCAGAAAACGTGCCGAGGTCAGCCAGTCGATCCCGGAAATTCTGGCGGAACAGCAAGAGACAATGGCGCTGCAAACGGATGCCGAGAAGAAGATTAACCAGTGGATCGACGAGCTGCGTAAAAAACAGGAAGCCCAACTTCGGGCAACGAGTGAAGCTAAACATGTGGCAGAGTCACAACAGACCTATGTTGTGGTAGAAAAGCCCGTAATCCAACCGGTACCGAAAAAAACGCATCTGGTGAATGTCGCCAGCGAGATGCGCAAAGCCACCGGTAGTGAAGTGCTGGAAACCGCCGAGCAGGTGGAAAAAGCGCTTGATAAGCTTCGCTCTGCGCTACTGACAGCCATTGAGGCAGGTGACCGGATTCGTCTTCAGTAACCCCCATTTCAGGGCAGCGCTCTGCTGCCCTTTGCAGGATTTTCTATGAATACCAATAACATCAAAAAATACGCTCCACAGGCCCGTAACCAGTTCCGCGATGCGGTGATCCAGAAGCTGACCACGTTGGGGATTTCCGTCGATAAAAAAGGCGCTTTGCAGATTGCTGATGCCGAGATCGTCGGCGAAACCGTGCGCTATGGTCAGTTCGACTACCCCAAGTCCACCCTCACCCGCCGCGATCGCCTGGTAAAACGCGCCCGCGAGCAGGGCTTTGACGTACTGGTTGAACACTGTGCCTACACCTGGTTTAACCGCCTGTGTGCCATTCGTTATATGGAAATCCACGGCTACCTTGACCACGGCTTCCATATGCTCTCGCACCCGGATAACCCGACCGGCTTTGAAGTGCTGGACCATGTACCGGAAGTGGCGGAAGCACTGCTGCCGGAGAAAAAGGCGCAGCTGGTCGATATGAAGCTGTCCGGCAACCAGGACGAAGCCATCTACCGTGAATTGCTGCTGGCCCAGTGTCACGCCCTGCACCGCGCGATGCCGTTCCTGTTTGAAGTGGTTGATGATGAAGCCGAACTTCTGCTGCCGGATAACCTGACCCGTACTGACTCTATTCTGCGCGGTCTGGTGGACGGTATTCCGGAAGAAGACTGGCAAGAAGTTGAGGTTATCGGCTGGCTATATCAGTTCTATATCTCTGAGAAAAAAGATGCCGTTATTGGCAAGGTAGTAAAGAGCGAAGATATTCCTGCCGCCACCCAGCTGTTTACCCCAAACTGGATTGTACAGTATCTGGTGCAGAACTCCGTCGGCCGCCAGTGGTTGCAGACCTACCCGGACTCGCCGCTGAAAGGCAAAATGGACTACTACATTGAGCCAGCCGAACAGACGCCAGAAGTGCAGGCACAACTGGCAGCCATTACGCCTGCCAGCATTGAACCGGAAAGCATTAAGGTGCTCGACCCGGCCTGCGGCTCAGGACATATTCTGATTGAAGCCTATAACGTGCTGAAAAATATCTACGAAGAGCGCGGCTATCGCGCCCGCGATATTCCACAGCTGATTCTGGAAAATAATATTTTTGGTCTCGACATCGATGACCGCGCAGCCCAGCTTTCCGGTTTTGCATTATTAATGATGGCCCGCCAGGATGACCGCCGGATATTCACCCGTGATGTGCGTCTGAATATTGTCTCCCTGCAGGAGAGCCTGCATCTGGATATTGCTAAGCTGTGGCAACAACTGAACTTCCACCAGCAGAACCAGACCGGTAGCATGGGAGATATGTTTGCCGAAAATACCTCATTGCCCCATACCGATAGCGCGGAATATCAGCTGCTGATGCGCACGCTGAAGCGCTTTGTAAACGCCAAAACGCTGGGCTCGTTGATTCAGGTGCCGCAGGAAGAAGAAGCTGAACTGAAGGCGTTTCTCGATGCGCTACATCGCCTGGAACAAGAAGGGGATTTCCAGCAGAAAGCCGCAGCGAAAGCGTTTATTCCGTATATTCAACAAGGATGGATTCTGGCACAGCGGTATGATGCGGTGGTAGCGAATCCGCCGTATATGGGGGGGAAATTCCAATCTCCTGACGTAAAAAAGCACCTAAAAGATAATTTCTCTGGATATGAAAAAGATCTTTTCTCTGCATTTATTATCAGGAACCTGAAGTTCTCAAAAGATGGTGGGCAACTTGGTTTTATGACGCCATTTGTGTGGATGTTTATTTCCAGTTATGAAGAGCTTCGTAATCAATTAATTAATGAGGAAATTATTACCTCGTTAGTTCAACTGGAATATTCCGGTTTTGATGGTGCTACTGTACCTATCTGCACATTCACTTTACAAAAAGGTAACATTGAGGATTTTACAGGTAGTTACATTCGTCTATCTGAGTTCCGAGGGGCAGTGAATCAAGGCCCGAAAGCACTTGAAGCAATTCAGAATCATGATTGTGGTTGGTTCTTCGAAGCTAAATCGGATCATTTCAAAAAGATACCTGGAAGCCCTATTGGTTATTGGGTAAGTGATTCAATAAGGAACTTATTTTCAAATAAAAGCCATTTAGTAGATAGTATTGCTGAGCCCAATCAAGCATTAGTTACAGGTAACACAGAAAAATATATAAAAAAATGGCACGAACCCTCATTTAAATCTATAGGTTTCGGGTTTAACCGAAATGAAGCTAAACTGTCTGGATTGAAATGGTTTCCTTACAACAAAGGTGGTGATTTTCGTAATTGGTTTGGTAATCTTGAGCACATAGTTGACTGGGAAAATGACGGATATAAGCTTCAAACAACGCTACATCCATCTGGAAATAGAGTGTGGGCGCATAATTTTGTATTGGATAGCATTTTCACTAAAGCTTTAGTCTGGAGTAAGATTACGTCAGGGAAACCCTGTTTCCGATACTCGGATGATGGTTTTTTATACGATGATGCTTCAGGTGTTTGCTCATTTAAAAATGAACAGGGTGAATTGCTGCTTGGACTTTTCTGCAGCAAGGTTAATCTCTATATACAGAATATAATCAATCCTACACTTAATATCCAACCTGCAAATCTTCGTACTATTCCGCTACCACCTCAAGAGGTTGTTGGTGCTCGACAAGTTGTTTCAAAATTAATTTCAATATCGAGAAAAGACTGGAACTCTTATGAAATTGCGTGGGATTTCAGTTGTCCTCCGTTAATGACTGCAAATAAAACTTTGCTATCACTTAAAGATGCTTACCAAAAAAACCGAACGCACTGGTTCGAAACTACTATAGAAATGCAACGCCTCGAAGAGGAGAATAACAGAATCTTTATCAATGCTTATGGACTACAGGATGAGCTAACACCAGAGGTAAACCTCAGTGAAATTACCCTCACCTGTAATCCGCATTATCGCTATGGCGGCAGTCTAAGCGATGATGAGCGTGAAAAGCGTTTACAATCAGACACCATTGTAGAGCTGATCTCCTATGCCATCGGCTGCATGATGGGCCGTTATTCTCTCGATCGCGAAGGCCTGGTCTACGCCCATGAAGGCAACAAAGGCTTTGCCGAACTGGTCGCCGAAGGCGCATACAAAACCTTCCCGGCCGACAATGACGGTATCCTACCGCTGATGGATAACGAGTGGTTTGACGATGACGTCACCTCTCGCCTCAAAGAGTTTGTTCGCACCGTCTGGGGCGAAGAACACTTTCAGAAAAACCTCGAATTTATCGCTGAAAGTCTCTGTTTATACGCGATAAAACCAAAAAAAGGTGAGCCTGAGATAGATACTATCCGTCGTTATCTTTCCACCCAGTTCTGGAAAGATCATATGAAAATGTATAAAAAACGCCCGATCTACTGGCTATTCAGCTCCGGAAAAGAGAAAGCGTTTGAGTGTCTGGTCTATCTGCATCGCTACAACGACGCGACGCTGGCGAGAATGCGTACCGAATATGTGGTACCGCTGCTAGCACGCTACCAGGCTACTATCGATCATAAGAGCGAACAGATCGATGGAGCCTCCGGCGGCGAAGTCACCCGTTTGAAGCGTGAGCGTGATAACCTGAGCAAGAAATTCAACGAACTGCGCAGCTTCGATGATCGCTTACGCCACTATGCTGATATGAGAATCAGTATTGATCTCGACGACGGCGTTAAGGTTAACTACGGTAAGTTTGGCGATCTGCTGGCAGATGTAAAAGCCATTACCGGCAATGCGCCTGAGGTGATTTAATCAAATAGCTTACATTCCCACACCACCAGGCTTTAGCTTGGTGGTGATCTCGATACGGGAAACCGGCCTTATTCAGGCATCCGTCACCTCCAGTTCATGATAAAATGCGGCTTTGTGTCAGAACGCGGAACTGGGTTTCCAGGCGTTCAGACATTTTCGAATTTACCGAATCAACATGGGATTGTGACCTTGCAAAATCAGGAATTTATTGCCGGCCTTAAAGCTAAATTCGCCGAACATCGCATCGTTTTCTGGCACGATCCCGATAAGCGTTTCCTCGAAGAGCTGGGTAACCTCGAACTGGAGAACGTCACGCTGCTCGACATGACCGACCAGTCACAGCTGGCGGTGAAAAAGCGTATTGAAATTGATGAACCTGAACAGCAGTTTTTGCTATGGTTTCCCCACGACGTGCCTCCCAAAGAGTTCGACTGGCTGCTGGATATTCGTCTTTACAGTACGGAGTTCCATGCAGATTTCGCCGCCATCACGCTGAATACGTTAGGCATTCCGCAGCTTGGTCTGCGTGAACATATTCAACGTCGGAAAGCATTCTTCAGCACTAAACGTCTTTCTGCCTTAAAAAGCCTGGTCACTGAGCAGGAAAACGAAGCCTCTCTTGATAAGAAGATGGTTGCGGTCATCGCTGGCGTAAAAACAGCAAAAACGGAAGAGATTCTGTTCAGCTTGATTACCCAATACGTTAATCAGCAGAAAGATGACGACAGCGACCTGGAAAACACGCTGACGATCCTGAAACGCCACGATCTGGAAGGTGTGCTGTGGGACATTCTGAATCAGGAAATGGGCTATCAGGCCGAACATCCGACCCTGGAAAACCTGATCCTCAAGCTGTTCTGTACCGATCTTTCCGCACAGGCTGATCCGCAGAAACGCGAATGGCTGGAAAAAAATGTGCTGACCACACCTTCAGGCAGAGCATCCGCTCTGGCCTTTATGGTCACCTGGCGTGCCGACCGTCGCTACAAAGAAGCCTATGATTATTGCGCACAGCTGATGCAGGATGCGCTGCGACCAGAAGATCAGTACCGTCTCAGCTCACCTTATGATTTACACGAGTGCGAAACCACGCTGAGCATTGAACAGACCATTATTCATGCGCTGGTGACGCAGCTTCTGGAAGAGAGCACCACGCTTGACCGTGAAGCCTTCAAGAAGCTTCTGTCTGAACGCCAGAGCAAATACTGGTGCCAGACGCGTCAGGAATACTACGCTATTTATGATGCGCTTCGTCAGGCTGAGCGGCTGCTGAATCTGCGCAATCGTCATATTGATGGTTTCCACTATCAGGACAGCGCAACGTTCTGGAAAGCGTACTGCGAAGAGCTGTTCCGCTTTGACCAGGCCTACCGCCTGTTTAACGAATACGCGCTGTTAGTTCACAGCAAAGGCGCAATGATCCTGAAAAGCCTGGATGACTATATCGAAGCGCTGTATTCCAACTGGTACCTGGCAGAATTAAGCCGGAGCTGGAATAAGGTTCTGGAAGCCGAAAACCGTATGCAGGAGTGGCGTATTGCGGGCGTTCCACGGCAGCAGAACTTCTACAATGAGGTGGTTAAGCCACAGTTTAACAATCCACAAATCAAGCGTGTGTTCGTGATTATCTCCGATGCGCTGCGTTATGAAGTGGCAGAAGAGCTGGGCAACCAGATCAATACCGAGAAACGCTTTACTGCCGAACTGCGTTCCCAGTTGGGCGTGTTACCCAGCTATACCCAGCTGGGAATGGCGGCATTGCTGCCACATGACGAGATATGCTACCAATCGGGTAGTGGTGACATCGTTTATGCGGACGGGTTATCCACCTCAGGTACGCCTAACCGCGATACCATTCTGAAGAAATATAAAGGGATGGCAGTAAAATCGGACGATCTGCTGAAATGGAAAAATCAGGAAGGACGGGATCTTATTCGCGATTACGAAGTCGTCTATATCTGGCATAACACCATTGATGCCATGGGTGACAGTGCATCTACGGAGGAGAAGACCTTTGAAGCGTGTCGCAACGCGGTGGTTGAACTGAAGGATTTAGTGACCCGTGTAATAAACCGTCTTCATGGTACACGCATTATCGTCACGGCGGACCACGGTTTCCTGTTCCAGCAGCAGCCCCTTTCCGGGCAGGATAAAACCACGCTGCAGATCAAGCCAGACAATACGATTAAAAACCACAAACGCTTTATTATCGGCCATCAGCTTCCTGCCGATGATTTTTGCTGGAAAGGAAAAATGGCGGATACCGCAGGCGTCAGCGATAGCAGCGAGTTCCTGATTCCGAAAGGGATCCAGCGTTTCCATTTCTCGGGCGGCGCGCGATTTGTGCATGGTGGTGCCATGCTGCAGGAAGTCTGCGTTCCCGTATTGCAGGTGAAAGCGCTGCAGAAAACCGCTGCCGAGAAACAACCTCAGCGTCGTCCGGTAGATATCGTGAATTACCATCCGCTGATCAAACTCGTCAATAACATTGATAAAGTCAGCCTGCTGCAAACCCATCCGGTAGGTGAGTTATACGAACCACGAACCCTGAACATCTTTATCGTCGACAACGCCAATAATGTGGTATCCGGTAAAGAGCGAATCTGCTTTGACAGCGATAACAACACAATGGAAAAACGTGTGCGTGACGTTACGCTGAAGCTGATTGGCGCGAATTTCAATCGCCGTAATGAGTACTGGCTGATACTGGAAGATGCACAAACGGAAACGGGTTACCAGAAGTATCCTGTGATTATCGATCTGGCATTTCAGGATGATTTCTTTTAAGTGAGGCGATATGCAAACCCATCATGACTTACCCGTTCCAGCCGTATCCGAAGGGGAACTCGTCGCAGAAGGTTACGATCTGGACGCCTTACTGAATCAGCATTTTCGTGGTCGGGTAGTGCGTAAAGATCTGACCAAGCAGCTCAAGGAAGGGGCTAACGTCCCGGTCTATGTGCTGGAGTATCTGCTCGGTATGTACTGCGCTTCCGACGATGACCAGATCGTCGAGCAAGGGTTGCAGAACGTTAAGCGTATTCTGGCTGATAACTACGTCCGCCCTGATGAAGCAGAGAAAGTGAAATCGCTCATTCGTGAGCGAGGATCCTACAAGATCATCGATAAAGTATCGGTAAAGCTCAATCAGAAGAAAGACGTTTACGAAGCCCAACTCTCCAACCTCGGCATTAAAGATGCACTGGTTCCGCCGCAGATGGTCAAGGACAACGAAAAACTGTTGACCGGCGGCATCTGGTGCATGATCACCGTGAACTACTTCTTTGAGGAAGGACAGAAAACGTCGCCCTTCTCTCTGATGACGCTTAAACCTATCCAGATGCCCAATATGGACATGGAAGAGGTATTTACCGCACGTACGCACTTCAACCGCGACCAGTGGATTGATGTCCTGCTACGTTCCGTGGGTATGGAACCGGCTAACATTGAGCAGCGAACCAAGTGGCACCTGATCACCCGCATGATCCCTTTCGTGGAAAACAACTATAACGTCTGCGAACTTGGCCCACGCGGCACCGGTAAAAGCCACGTCTATAAAGAATGTTCGCCAAACTCGCTGCTAGTTTCCGGCGGACAAACCACGGTAGCAAACCTGTTTTACAACATGGCCAGCCGCCAGATTGGCCTGGTCGGCATGTGGGATGTGGTCGCGTTTGATGAAGTGGCAGGGATCGCTTTCAAAGACAAAGACGGCGTACAAATCATGAAAGATTACATGGCGTCTGGCTCGTTTTCCCGCGGCAGAGATTCGATTGAAGGCAAAGCATCAATGGTGTTCGTCGGCAACATCAATCAGAGCGTTGAGACGTTAGTCAAAACCAGCCATTTGTTAGCCCCCTTCCCTACCGCGATGATCGATACGGCGTTTTTCGACCGCTTCCACGCCTATATACCCGGCTGGGAAATCCCGAAAATGCGCCCGGAATTCTTTACCAACCGCTACGGCCTTATCACAGATTATCTCGCCGAATACATGCGAGAAATGCGTAAGCACAGCTTCTCCGATGCGATTGATAAATTTTACAAACTGGGTAATAACCTCAACCAGCGCGATGTTATCGCAGTTAGGCGCACGGTTTCTGGTCTATTGAAACTTCTTCATCCCAATGGCTGTTACAGCAAAGAGGACGTCCGTGTTTGCCTGACCTACGCCATGGAAGCCCGCCGTCGCGTCAAAGAACAGCTTAAAAAGCTAGGCGGACTGGAGTTCTTCGATGTGAATTTTAGTTACATCGATAACGAGACGCTGGAAGAATTCTTCGTCAGCGTGCCAGAACAGGGCGGCAGCGAATTAATTCCTGCTGGCATGCCAAAGCCAGGCGTTGTGCATTTGGTTACGCAAGCGGAAAGTGGCATGACGGGTCTGTATCGCTTTGAAACTCAGATGACCGCTGGTAATGGTAAGCATAGCGTTTCTGGTCTGGGATCAAGTACCTCTGCTAAGGAAGCTATCCGGGTTGGATTTGACTATTTCAAAGGCAACCTCAACCGCGTTAGCGCAACAGCGAAATTTTCTGAACATGAGTACCACCTGCATGTAGTCGAATTGCACAATACCGGACCAAGTACTTCTACCAGCCTTGCGGCACTTATTGCCCTGTGTTCCGTTTTACTGGCGAAACCCGTTCAGGAACAAATGGTCGTGTTAGGTAGCATGACGCTCGGTGGTGTGATCAACCCTGTTCAGGATCTGGCGGCTAGCTTACAACTTGCTTTTGACAGCGGCGCGAAAAAGGTCCTTTTGCCGATGTCTTCAGCAGTAGATATTCCGACTGTGCCAGCCGAGTTGTTTACCAAATTCCAGGTCAGTTTTTACTCTGAACCTGTAGATGCGGTTTATAAGGCGCTGGGAGTAAACTAAATATATCGAGGAGTAGGTCATACTCCTCGGTTAAATAATCTGTCAGCCTTTTTTGTTAATTTTTAACAATATTCGTCAATCTCCCTTTTCATCTGGAATGATGTACGGTTAGATAATAATGAAACTAATTGCAAATGGATTGAATAAGCAGTTTTTTATTTCTTTTCTACCTCCATCGGGTTGTGAAATTGACGGTGTCGTAGCAGCAATAGCCTATGGTGATGATAAAACCACGCTTCTTGACCACTGTCTGAAAAATCATCATCGTCTGGATATCTGGATGCGATACGATCATACAGTCCCTGTATCACCTTCACTTCTGGAAAAACTCCTTGCGAATACTAAAAATAATGTATTTTGTAAGCTTGTTCCGGATTGTCTACACAGTAAAATCATATGGTGGAAAGGTTATGGTGCATATATTGGTTCAGCCAATTTAACTGAGAGAGCATGGTACACGAATATAGAGTCCGGTATTTTCCTCACTGAGAGTGACTTATACAGTTCTAATCTCATTGAACAGCTAGAGGAATTCTTTGATAACTTAGCATCGCTTGACTCCTGCGTTGATCTTAGTAAAGATATTATTGATGAACAAAGACAATTATTAAAACTAAAAATCGAACTAGAGAAAAAAGAACGGAATATTATCAAAAAGCGAAAAATACCTGAATGGGGTGGAGTGAGCTTTATTGATAATAAAAAAACTAAAGATAAAAGAAAAGAGAGTTTCCATAAAGAATGGGAAAGCACGTTTTCAATCATTGAGAACATCTCAGGACAGATTAATGATTACAGACCTGTATGGATATCAGAAGACACTCCAAATTTTGCCAAACCGATCAGTTCTTACATGCCTATTATTATAATATAGTTCGTCAGAAGGATAACACTTATCCTTATGAAGATTATCATCGTACAAATAGTAAAAATCCACAGGCAGCGCTGATGAGTATGCTCTCCTGGTGGAAAGACCAATCAGTACCTCCATCTCATGAAGATACCAACTTAGGAATCAACGCCCCCTATATTCGTGAACATTTGTCTAATACTCACATTAATTCATTAACCAATGATAGTCTTCATAAAATATTCTTTTACACACATGCAACGATGGATCATGTATTAAAAATGAGTGCTGAGACATTTGGTCATACTGCTAAAACATCCTTAAACAAGGAAGAACGTGCTGTTTTATTCACAGAATGGATCATGAGCAAAACTAATCAAAAAGGCATGACCATTGCTGAATTACTCAATTACGTCCTCTATGGTGGAAAGCCCTCATTGATGTGGGAAAGAATCTACCAGGCTGGAAAAGATGATGAATACAAATTTCAGCACTATGGTATTAACTCTATTGCTGAAGTTGTTGGCTGGGCCAGACCTGATGATACGCCTCCCAGAAATGGCAGAACTAATAAAGCTTTACGTGCATTAGGCTATCCAGTTCGAGTGAATATTTAGTACCGTCTTTCCCACCAATCTACAGCAACGCCTGTCTATACAAGAACAGGCGTTGCAAATTCATGCAGGCAAGTACGTTTTCTTAAGTGGAACCAATAGCTTAGTTTCAATATCCACCAGCTCGTAGTTTTCCACTAACGCGCGTACTAAATCGTCCAGAGTCCATAGCGTCAACGGAATTGTAGAACGATCGGCTTCATAGCGCGCATCTTTGCTAAATCCGCCGGTACTGACATACAGTCCACGATCGTCTTTATGACGACCACCGATGAAGCTACGAATTTGCTGGCTGCTCATCTGTTCCCGCCGGTGCTTCACTTCCACAATAATGCGCGGATTTTCGAACCCGAAGCCGTCAGGGGAAGCAATAATATCTTTCCCACGGTCAGCACCAGCGGGCGATACCTGAGTTTTATATCCCATGCTACGTAACACGCCAGCGACCAGATTTTGCATCTCATCCCAGTCGAGACGGTTGATACGATCCTTGATGCCTTCAAAAGCGATCATTTCCATGTCGCGCAGAGGATTAGAAACAACCTCATCCTCTTCAACTGAAGCAGGTACTTCCGGCACCACATCTGAGACAGGCTTTTTACCCTGCACTAATTCATTCACGGCAAAATCAGGCACCTGAAATACCGTCAGCGTTGAGCCAAGGGTGTTTCTGGTTGCATCACTCAGACTATCCCGCTTAATCTCTTCCGCGTTCCACTTCACTTTACGCGCAATACCCATGCCATCTTCAAGCCACTCGGCATGAAACTCAAAATCTGAGGCGATTTTCCCTATCAAATAAGTCCGATTAGAAGGTGAATAAGTGATAGCCCAGTCACCTTTCTGCATCTCATTCACAAAGCGCCAGACCTGGGAAGCACCGGAACGAACTGTGCCTGGCTTAGTCTGTGGCTCAAGCTCCTGATACCGGGTAAACAACTGCTCTCTTGAGCATCCCGGTTTCACATAGGGAGCGAGCTGCGACCAGCCGATAGCAACAACCTGCTTGTCTCTGAAATCATCGTACAATTTTCCGCCATCACCGCGGATCATCCACATTTTAGTCGCCACAATAATTCCTTCTGAAAATGCCTCACAGCCATCTTACCCTGGGGAAACACTGATAAGATGGCTAATCACACTCCTGATCTAAACCTGACGCCTCTCAAGGCTATTGTAAATTGCCTCAATCTCGCCCTTCAGGTTGTCACCACAGTAAACCATCGATGTATCGTATCGTTCATATCGCGCTTCACGTGTCGCGCTAAACCAGTTGAACGATCCCACGCACAGCAAACCAACATCCCCAATAACAATTTTGCTATGAACACGATTGACCAGTTTTGTCGCAATACCAAGGGCGTTCAGTTTCTCCAGCGCCGCTTTGAGGTTCTGCTGCTTCTCTTTTCGCTTCTCAAAATCACTATGTTCAGTGTTGTAGCTTCTGTCAGTGACTATCGTGACATTAATACCACGTGAACACGCCGCAATCATGGAATCAAGAAAACCGGTTTGCTCCAGTTTTTGCCAGGTCAGCCATGGAGAAACTATCGTGATGTGTTTACCGGTATTTTCAAACGTCTGATTCAGGAAATTATCATGCTGCTCCACACCATGGAGTGTGTAGATTTTGGTCTCGGAAGTTTTTAAATCCTTACGCTCTTTATAATCAAAAGTGAGCGCATTCTTCTCTGACTCAAAGAGATATTTTGCCAGTAATCCCCGCGGAGATGAGGCTGGCTGGATCTCAAACAGGTCCATATCGCCGAAAACCAGGAAACTGTCCTTCGCACGGGAGACAGCAACGTTCAGCATGCTGTTATCACTATCAATAAACCCACCGTCCTCATGCTTTGAATAGACTGGCGAGAATATAACAATCGCTCTTTCCGCCCCCTGAAGAGAATGCACGGTGCCCACCGTGAGGGACGTTTCATTCGCGCCTGTGCTGATGCCTTGTTTACCCAGCGCCTGTTTGATGGTCGATACCTGCGCGCTAAAAGGCGTCACGATTCCGACAACCTCATGAAGCGATTTGCCGTAATGCGCTTCAATATCTTGCTGGTTATCTGTCAGCCAGGCAGCTATCGTTTCAGCCTCAAGCAAATTATATCGACTTCCGCTACTTGCCAGCTCTCCTTTACCATCAATATGGAGATAACCCATGGCGGGCATTAAATTGCTCTCTTCACACCCTCTTTTAGGCAACAACTTACCGTGATAGCAGAGCGTATTGCAGTATCCAATAATATTATCGAAGCACCGGCGGTGCTCATATAAGTACATACCACGAGCCAGTTCGGGATCATATTGGTAGCGTGAAGCACACTGCGCTATTTTCATGACGCTACCAGATGCGGCGCTTTTACCAAGCTCTGCGATTGCCGTATATTTCTCAGTAATCTCTTCTTGCGTACTACCTGACAGAATTTTTTCCGCCAGCATGTTACCTATATCAATAGCGGGAGCAATACTCCATATTGGCGGGATCTGTTCCGTATCACCAATCACTAATGCCTTTTTAGCCAAGGCAAAAGAGGCTGCAGCCACTTCAGGAAGCACCTGCCCGGCTTCATCGACTATGAGTAAATCAGCGAAGTCATATAAATAGCTTTTCTCGAATTTACGCTGCCCTTTGTGTTCACTTATCTGCATATTGCCGGGCAGCATATAGCAAGTCATGACCACGCATGGTGTGAGTTTCATTCGGCGTTGCCAGCGGGCGGTTACCCCTTTAGCTCCTTTCTTGCCCTTCTCTTTTTGCAGATCATCGATCTTCGCCATATCCATTAGCCAACGACCTTCCCAGTAGTGGGTCGTCAGTAAGAATGCAGGGAAGCGAATCTGCGTATCAGCCAGTTCATCTGCCTGTGAGAAGCTCAGCTCCTCGTCGCCCTCATGCCCTAAATCAAGTGCCAGATTCTGCCACTTCTGAGCCGCCTGCTGTTCTTTAAGAACAATTTCATGAGCGGAGTCAATCTGCTGCCGGTATGTTGTTTGCTCGCGCTCAGCGGAGTTGAGCAGTCCATCTATATTACGTTCGATGGTTTCAGGATCAGACCACTGATTTCCCGCAATCAGCGCACCTAATTTATCTTCGAGAAACAGTTGTATTTGGTACTGCCGCTTACTGCGAACCGCCGGAAGCCAGGAAAATAATGAATAGATCAGGGATTCACTGGCCCGATATTTTTTCCATTCCGTTTTAGCACTCTTCAGCAGAGTGACTTTTTGTTCTTGCCCGGAGAGTAATTTATTTAGATTAGTGAGATATTGCTCAATGTCATTAGCAATAAGCTCTCGCGCCTCCCGAACCTGGCTTAACGTTTGCCATGTTGCGTTCAGTCTTACCAGTTGTTCGAATTTTTCTGCCAACTGGCCATGCAGGAGTTCAATGACCTTTTCAGGGGATGAACAATCTTTTTTAGGAAAGGCTGCCTTAGCTTTCTCCAGATAAAACAGCAGTGCATCCTCTACATACTCTTTTGACTCAACCTGGTTGAAGAAATCTTCAGTTTGGTATTTTTTGGCTGCCTCGGCTTTACGAGTGCTTGAGGGGAAATAAGCACCGAAGCTTTTCAGCTCTGGCAACCATCGTCCGGCCATTGCACCAGTACCCTGGGAAAAGTCTTTCCCGAACGCCTCGATAATGTTCGTTACAGCCTGGTTATTCGTTGAAGTCGCGATAATAACCGGAGGTTCCGCTTTTTCGAGAGCCGCTCTGGCCCATTGAGTGGCGATAATAGAAAGCACCAGCGTGGTTTTCCCGGTTCCCGGAGGGCCGTTAACGGCAAGGATATCGCCATGCCTGGCATCCAGAAAATGGCTTAAGGCATCGCGCTGAGCCTTTGCCAGTGGGAACTTATCTCCGGAGTGTCCAAGCCTGTCGCTGAATTTTGCTTCCGGAGCGAGCAAAGACTCTGCTGCATGAACCTCCCGCGAGGCGAAACGATTGAAAAGCGGCACATCCTTTTTGCAAACAAGCAGGTGGTCATAAAGCGAAAGGATATGGAAACTGGCGCCGCCAGATTGCGCCGTTTTAACAATATAACCGTGCTCAGCGAGTTCATATTGCTCGGGATTTTTAATCCAGTCGCCGACAACGTTCTTCAGTAGCCTCTCTGAATCATCCAGATATTGACGCCAATCCTGCTGCCAGACGGCATATCGTGCTTCTCGTTCTTCATCCGTTTCGGCAGTGTTATCAACGCTGTCATCAAAGTTGATAGAGAATGACGTATGTGTCGTTTTGTATTTGTCATACTGCTCAATCTCACCAATCGAAAATGCCCCTTTTGGCAAAGGTTCAAGCAGGTCTCTGGGAATGGAGGTCGCTGGAGTCGGATATAAAAAACCTTCACGGCTCAACAGGGCTGGCGTCACTATCGGGGTAACAATATCAGGCGCACCAGCGGAACGGTCCTTTCCATGCTGCAGTAACCGGAAATAAACCTTTGGCCGCAAGATGACATCGACTGTTTCGACGTCGTCTTTTTCTCCTTCAAAAAATTTATCGACGATCGCTTCGTCAAGACGTCCCGCCGCTATCCCATGCCAGTGAGTGAAATTTTTGGCGTCTTTGCGTTCAAAACTGCCCTTTCCTGATTCAGCATCTGCCAGCGAGTTGCGCCAGTATGAGGCAAACCCTAAAGCATTTTCATCCATTACCAATCCTATGACTTAATGAAATCCATTGATTTATCGAATATAAAATCACCGTATGGATAACTATTGTCCACGTTGAAAGGCTGGCTGCAATGTTTTGTTCACGCTTCGATACAAATACTCGGGTTATACGGAGTCCAGGAGGCAACCATATCCTGCTGCATGGCACATAAAAGCTTTATAACCGAAGCAGCAGAGGGTTACCGGTTGCACAGCACACTCCAGCAGCCCGTGAGCCCTACTGGCAGCGTTCAATGCAATATTGGAACCTGTAAGTTCAGAAAATAGCGCTGTCGAAGATGGTTCTGTATGTAGACTCTCCAGCTATTGTTTTGTCCGATGCCTGCGAATAAAAGCATTCAAAATGTCCCCTCCACCATGCATGACAGAAAAAGAATATTCACATTCTTTCTTTATCAAGATCCCACATAATTCCTTGTGCAAATCTACATTAACTCCCTTTCCTTTCTGTGCTTTCTTCACACCGAGTTCACATGAACTGATTAATTCAACGTTACAGGGTTTTTTCAAACAATTCACACCATCAATTAAGCCCTGGAGAATGCATCTATTTGCGGTCGTATCACTATAGGAGAAAGTCAGATATTTTATTTTCCCTTCACATTCCAGCACAACTTCCGCCGAACCTTCACGTGTTGCAGCATCACAACTTCCTGTTGAATATATTTTTACCATCTTCATTTTTTACCTTTCCCCTTACCAAACGAATCATGACATCCTATATCAAAGGCATTCTCGTCAAAAAGTAACTATCTTAGTAAATTCTCCCGATGCCACTCCAGATAACAATACGATTCAACAGAAAACGCCTTTATTTTTTCCGGCAAAAAACACTGCTCTTTAACACTAATATCCAGCTCCTGACTAATTAACAAACGCCCATCGTTCTCAAACGAAATCCATCCCTGATCGAATAAAATATCAATGTGCGCAGCCAATATTATTCCATTAAACGGATCAAGGCGTTCACTCCCATTCTCGCAGGCGGCCCACGGTTTTATATGGCTGGCGCGGAGTAACGGCGCAAAAGTCATTCCCGTAACAGGGCATGCCGGATACAACATGAGACAATTTTTCCGAAAGGTCCCCTGCCCCAGTCGTGCCGCAATCAGCTGCTCGCGTACGGTATCTTCAATACTTTTATCCTGCTGAATAATAAGACAGTCACGTTGCGCCTGTTCATCTCCATGAGAAGATATTAACGAAAGAACGCGCTGCTCAATCGCACTGTCTGAAAGCATACTCAATCGCTGATGCACACGCTGCGCTGAATGAGACAGCGCATCAGGAGCACCTTGCCCGTCCCGCCAGCCGATGCGCTCATCGGTAAGCCATGAATCAAAACGATCACGGCTATTTTTCAGACTATTGTGAAACTTACTGGCGCTTTTGCCCGCTCCAAAACGAGGATAGAACGAGGCATAAGCCTCTTTCCATTTCTGAACACCCAGTCCCACGGGTGGTTGAGATTTACCGTACTTCGACAAATACCACGCCACTTCAAGCAAATCGTCTTCCGAGCTATTCAATGTTAAGTCCTTTTTTCCAACGTAATTCATCATCAGATTATGTCTGAAAAGTTCGTTAACTAAACTGATCAGGTTAGTTGTTTTGGCTAAAACTTCTCACACCGGTTTTCACTATCAACAACCACTGGCCAGTCCCCTTTTTTGCCCCCAAATCGCCTGAATGTCAATGGATGAAAAACGACCAACATGCAAAAACCACAAAGTAAATATCGTTATTACAGAAAAATAAATTCTCTTTGAATTACACACGGATATGGACGAATTTGGACGGAAATGGACACAAAAAAAGCCACCCTCAGGTAGCTAATTATTGCATCACTTGGTGCCGAAGGCCGGACTCGAACCGGCACGTATTTCTACGGTTGATTTTGAATCAACTGCGTCTACCGATTTCGCCACTTCGGCACTGAAGAGGTATGCGGAAAACGTTGTGGATTATACCTGTCGCACGCCACCATGCAAGCGCCAGCTTGCTCGCACCTCGCTAAGTGCTGAAATTTTCAGCATTGCATACAGCGATGTGTAACCTTTGTCACACTCCAGGCACCCCGCCCTGCCATGCTCTACACTTCCCAGACAACACCAGAGAAGGACCAAAAAATGTCGATGATAAAAAGCTATGCCGCAAAAGAAGCAGGCGGCGAACTGGAAGTTTATGAGTACGATCCCGGTGAACTGAAGCCACAAGATGTTGAAGTGCAGGTGGATTACTGCGGGATCTGCCATTCCGATCTGTCGATGATCGATAACGAATGGGGATTTTCACAATATCCGCTGGTTGCCGGGCATGAGGTGATTGGTCGCGTGGTGGCGCTCGGGAGCGCCGCGCAGGATAAAGGTTTGCAGGTCGGTCAGCGTGTCGGGATTGGCTGGACGGCGCGCAGCTGCGGGCACTGCGATGCCTGTATTAGCGGTAATCAGATCAACTGTGAGCAAGGTGCGGTGCCGACGATTATGAATCGCGGTGGCTTTGCCGAGAAGTTGCGTGCGGACTGGCAATGGGTGATTCCACTGCCAGAAAATATTGATATCGAGTCCGCCGGGCCGCTGTTGTGCGGTGGTATCACGGTCTTCAAACCACTGTTAATGCACCATATCACTGCCACCAGCCGCGTTGGGGTAATTGGTATTGGCGGGCTGGGGCATATCGCTATAAAACTTCTGCACGCAATGGGATGCGAGGTGACAGCCTTTAGTTCTAATCCGGCGAAAGAGCAGGAAGTACTGGCGATGGGTGCCGATAAAGTGGTGAATAGCCGCGATCCGCAGGCACTGAAAGCACTGGCGGGGCAGTTTGATCTCATTATCAACACCGTCAACGTCAGCCTCGACTGGCAGCCTTATTTTGAAGCGCTGACGTACGGCGGTAATTTCCATACGGTCGGTGCGGTTCTCACGCCGCTGTCTGTTCCGGCCTTTACGTTAATTGCGGGCGACCGCAGCGTCTCTGGTTCTGCTACCGGCACGCCTTATGAGTTGCGTAAGCTGATGCGCTTTGCCGCCCGCAGCAAGGTTGCGCCGACTACCGAATTGTTCCCGATGTCGAAAATTAACGACGCCATTCAGCATGTACGCGATGGTAAAGCGCGCTACCGAGTGATCCTGAAAGCCGACTTCTGATCCCTTTGCCGGGTGCCTGTCGCCCGGCACTTAAATCTCTTTGGAAGGCGTCTCGCAATCTGCTGAATTTAGCGGTGAAGAGTGCGCAGCCGTTGCCTATACTCCAGGCAGGAAACTGGAGGAAATCTCATGAGCGAACCCCTGTTAATTGCCCGCACGCCGGACACAGAACTATTTTTACTGCCGGGAATGGCTAACCGTCACGGGCTGATTACTGGCGCAACGGGGACGGGTAAAACTGTCACGTTGCAAAAACTGGCAGAGTCATTGTCGGAAATCGGTGTTCCGGTGTTTATGGCCGATGTGAAAGGCGATCTGACCGGCATCGCGCAGGCAGGAACGGCGTCGGAAAAACTGCTCGCAAGGCTTAAAAATATCGGCGTCAATGACTGGCAACCGCATGCCAATCCGGTGGTGGTGTGGGATATCTTTGGCGAGAAAGGCCATCCGGTGCGGGCGACGGTTTCGGATCTGGGGCCGCTGTTGTTGGCGCGGCTGTTGAATCTCAACGATGTGCAGTCTGGCGTGCTGGATATCATCTTCCGCATTGCTGACGATCAGGGGCTGTTACTGCTCGACTTTAAAGATTTGCGGGCGATTACCCAGTACATCGGCGATAACGCCAAATCTTTCCAGAATCAGTACGGAAATATCAGTAGCGCATCGGTTGGTGCCATCCAGCGCGGGCTGTTGTCGCTGGAACAGCAAGGCGCAGCACACTTCTTTGGTGAGCCGATGCTGGATATCAAAGACTGGATGCGCACCGATGCCAACGGTAAAGGCGTTATCAATATCCTCAGCGCCGAGAAGCTTTATCAGATGCCGAAACTGTATGCCGCCAGCCTGTTGTGGATGCTCTCGGAGTTGTATGAACAATTGCCGGAAGCGGGCGATCTGGAGAAACCAAAACTGGTGTTTTTCTTCGACGAGGCACATCTGCTGTTTAACGATGCACCGCAGGTACTGCTGGATAAGATTGAGCAGGTGATAAGGCTTATTCGCTCAAAAGGCGTGGGCGTCTGGTTCGTTTCGCAAAATCCGTCCGATATTCCGGATAACGTGCTCGGCCAGCTCGGTAATCGCGTTCAACACGCTTTGCGGACTTTTACGCCCAAAGATCAGAAAGCGGTAAAAGCTGCGGCGCAAACCATGCGGGTCAATCCGGCATTTGATACCGAAAAGGCGATTCAGGAACTGGGCACCGGCGAGGCGTTGATCTCTTTTCTGGATGCGAAAGGAAGCCCTTCTGTGGTGGAACGGGCGATGGTGATTGCGCCTTGTTCGCGGATGGGACCGATGACGGAAGATGAGCGTAATGGCTTGATTAATCACTCTCCGGTGTATGGCAAGTACGAGGATGACGTGGACCGGGAATCCGCCTATGAGATGTTGCAAAAAGGCGTACAGGCAAGCGCCGAGCAGCAAAATAATCCTGCCGTGAAAGGGAAAGAGGTGGCGGTGGATGACGGCATTCTTGGTGGATTGAAGGATATTTTGTTTGGCACTACCGGACCACGCGGCGGGAAGAAAGATGGTGTGGTGCAAACAATGGCGAAAAGCGCCGCCCGCCAGGTGACGAATCAGATTGTACGTGGGATGTTGGGGAGTTTGCTGGGGGGAAGAAGAAGGTAAGTCAGGCGCGATTTGTCTTTGCCTGATGCGACGCTGGCGCGTCTTATCATGCCTACACCACTGCAATATATTGGATTTTCATGATTTTTCAGGCATGAACGAAGCACACTTTGCTAACAATAATAAAGGGAGCTTTCGCTCCCTTTATTCGTTCATTCGGTTACGATTTTCTCATTAACAGCCACAGGCTGATTAAGAAGAAGCTGGCGCTTGGCAACAGTGCGCCGATGATCGGCGGGATGCCATAAACCAACGTCAGCGGGCCGAAGATCTGGTCCAGTACATAGAAGACAAAACCGAAGCTGATACCGGTGACCACACGCACACCCATCGGTACGCTACGCAGTGGGCCAAAGATGAACGACAGCGCCATCAGCATCATCACCGCCACGGATAGCGGCTGGAAGATTTTGCTCCACATGTTGAGCTGATAACGTCCGGCATCCTGACCGCTCGATTTCAGATACTTCACATAGTTGTGCAAACCGCTGATAGAGAGTGCATCCGGATCCAGCGCCACCACGCCCAGTTTGTCAGGCGTGAGGTTGGTTTTCCAGGTGCCGCTCACCGTCTGCGAACCGGTGATCTGTTTCGGATTGGTCAGATCAGATTCATCAATCTGCGACAGACGCCAGACTTTATGTTCCGGGTCAAACTTCGCGGTAGCGGCATAGCGTACGGATTGCAGACGACGATTCTCGTTAAAGGCATAAATACTGATGCCACCTAACTCTTCGTCACCTTTAACCCGCTCAATGTAGACGAAGTTGTTGCCATCTTTCGCCCATAAACCTTGCTGGGTAGAGAGCAACGAGCCGCCGTACATCGCCTGCGCACGGTAGTTACGCGCCATCTGCTCGCCCTGCGGCGCGACCCATTCGCCAATCGCCATCGTCAGCAAGACCAGCGGAATGGCGGTTTTCATCACCGACAGCGCCACCTGCATACGGGTAAAACCAGAAGCCTGCATCACCACCAGTTCGCTGCGCTGCGCCAGCATCCCAAGACCAAGCAACGCCCCAAGCAAAGCCGCCATCGGGAAGAATATTTGCACATCTTTCGGCACGCTCAGCAAGGTATACATTCCTGCGCCTAACGCGTCGTAGCTCCCCTGCCCGGCTTTTTTCAACTGATCGACAAATTTGATAATGCCCGACAGCGACACCAGCATGAACAGCGTCATCATGATGGTGGTGAAAATAGTTTTACCGATATAGCGGTCAAGTACGCCAAAAGGTTGCATCACACCGCTCCTTTACGCGAAAAACTGGCGCGCAGGCGGCGGACCGGCACAGTGTCCCAAAGGTTGAGAACAATCGCCAAAGCCAGATAAATCAGGTTAACGGTCCACATCCACAGCGTCGGGTCCAGCTTACCTTTACCGCCGTTCGATTTCAGGGAGGTCTGGATCAGGAAGAAAAGTAGATACAGCAGCATGGCTGGCAGCATCGACAGTACGCGTCCCTGACGCGGGTTAACCACGCTCAACGGTACAACCATAAGTGCCATCATAAACACGGTGAATACCAACGTGATACGCCAGTTCAGTTCTGCGCGGGCACGATCGGTGTCAGTGTTCCACAATGTGCGCATGTCCATCTGGTCGGTATCGTTCGGGTCGAGCGCCACCGCCTGGTGACCAATGATCGCCTGATAATCCTGGAAATCCGTAATGCGGAAATCACGTAACAGTGCAGTGCCTTCGAAGCGCGTTCCCTGGTTGAGAGTGACGACCTGGGAGCCGTCGCGCAGCTGGGTTAAATGTCCGGAATCGGCCACCACCACAGAAGGTCGTGCATTACCTTTTGGTCGAATTTGTGCGAGGAACACATCTTTGAAATCGCTGCCGTCAACGCTTTCGATGAACAGCACCGAGCTGCCATTAGTCGCTTGCTGGAATTGCCCTTGCGCCAGCGCCGCCATGCCAGGGTTCGCTTTCGCTTCTGCTAACACTTCATCCTGATGACGCGATGACCACGGTCCCGCCCACATCACGTTAACCGCCGCGACGATTGCCGTGAATACCGCAAGGATCATTGCCGCTTTCACCAGAACCGCTTTGCTCAGGCCGCAGGCATGCATTACCGTAATTTCACTTTCGGTATACAGTTTGCCCAGCGTCATCAGCAGCCCGAGGAACAGGCTTAATGGCAGGATAAGCTGCGCCATTTCCGGCACGCCCAACCCGAGAAGGGAGAGCACCAGATTCGCCGGAATATCGCCGTCAACCGCTGCGCCGAGGATCCTCACTAACTTTTGACAGAAGAAGATCAAAAGCAAGATGAAGAGTATCGCCAGCTGGCTTTTGAGCGTCTCCCGCACCAGATATCTTATGATTATCACTTTAAATACGCCCGTAAAAACTCGTCTTTTGCAGGATTTTAGCTTGTTTCATGGCTTAAACGTCATTTATTCTCTTGAGTCGTCGAAATCGTCGCTAAGATAATTATACTCAACGGATTCACCTCTCAGATTTTGTTCTGACGTGCCAATGCCGTAATAACGTTAAGATTAACACGAAGTCATCGCAACAGCGGACATGAGTTACGAAAGCTTGCAATTCTATCTGTAGCCACCGCCGTTGTCTTTAAGATTCAGGAGCGTAGTGCATGGAGTTTAGTGTAAAAAGCGGTAGCCCGGAGAAACAGCGGAGTGCCTGCATCGTCGTGGGCGTCTTCGAACCACGTCGCCTTTCTCCGATTGCAGAACAGCTCGATAAAATCAGCGATGGGTACATCAGCGCCCTGCTACGTCGGGGCGAACTGGAAGGAAAACCGGGGCAGACATTGTTGCTGCACCATGTACCAAACGTGCTTTCTGAACGCATCCTCCTTATTGGTTGCGGCAAAGAACGTGAGCTGGATGAGCGTCAGTACAAGCAGGTTATTCAGAAAACCATTAATACGCTGAATGATACTGGCTCAATGGAAGCGGTCTGCTTTCTGACTGAACTGCACGTTAAAGGCCGTAACAACTACTGGAAAGTGCGTCAGGCTGTCGAGACGGCAAAAGAGACGCTCTACAGTTTCGATCAGCTGAAAACGAACAAGAGCGAACCGCGTCGTCCGCTGCGTAAAATGGTGTTCAACGTGCCGACCCTCCGTGAACTGACCAGCGGTGAGCGCGCGATCCAGCACGGTCTGGCGATTGCCGCCGGGATTAAAGCAGCAAAGGATCTTGGCAATATGCCGCCGAATATCTGTAACGCCGCTTACCTCGCTTCACAAGCGCGCCAGCTGGCTGACAGCTACAGCAAGAATGTTATCACCCGCGTTATCGGCGAACAGCAGATGAAAGAGCTGGGGATGCATTCCTATCTGGCGGTCGGTCAGGGTTCGCAAAACGAATCGCTGATGTCGGTGATTGAGTACAAAGGCAACGCGTCGGAAGATGCACGCCCAATCGTGCTGGTGGGTAAAGGTTTAACCTTCGACTCCGGCGGTATCTCGATCAAGCCTTCAGAAGGCATGGATGAGATGAAGTACGATATGTGCGGTGCGGCAGCGGTTTACGGTGTGATGCGTATGGTCGCGGAGCTACAACTGCCGATTAACGTTATCGGCGTGTTGGCAGGCTGCGAAAACATGCCTGGCGGACGAGCCTATCGTCCGGGCGATGTGTTAACCACCATGTCCGGCCAAACCGTTGAAGTGCTGAATACTGACGCTGAAGGCCGCCTGGTACTGTGCGACGTGTTAACTTACGTTGAGCGTTTTGAGCCGGAAGCGGTGATTGACGTGGCGACGCTGACCGGTGCCTGCGTGATCGCGCTGGGTCATCATATTACTGGTCTGATGGCGAACCATAATCCGCTGGCCCATGAACTGATTGCCGCGTCTGAACAATCCGGTGACCGCGCATGGCGCTTACCGCTGGGTGACGAGTATCAGGAACAACTGGAGTCCAATTTTGCCGATATGGCGAACATTGGCGGTCGTCCTGGTGGGGCGATTACCGCAGGTTGCTTCCTGTCACGCTTTACCCGTAAGTACAACTGGGCGCACCTGGATATCGCCGGTACCGCCTGGCGTTCTGGTAAAGCAAAAGGCGCAACCGGTCGCCCGGTGGCGTTGCTGGCACAGTTCCTGTTAAACCGCGCTGGGTTTAACGGCGAAGAGTAATTGCGTCAGGCAAGGCTGTTATTGCCGGATGCGGCGTGAACGCCTTATCCGACCTACACAGCACTGAACTCGTAGGCCTGATAAGACGCGCAAGCGTCGCATCAGGCAATGCTGTTATTGTCGGATGCGGCATGAACGCCTTATCCGACCTACACACAGCACTGAACTCGTAGGCCTGATAAGACACAACAGCGTCGCATCAGGCAATGCTGTTATTGTCGGATGCGGCGTGAGCGCCTTATCCGACCTACACACAGCACTGAACTCGTAGGCCTGATAAGACACAACA
>OGXN01000917.1_pt1 | contig 33063 bp, 26 predicted proteins | sample 1576281 | NCBI WGS metagenome assembly OGXN01 (sample SAMEA3541494, study PRJEB24748) | human gut metagenome | biome: human gut; feature: human-associated habitat; material: faeces | place: China | collected 2012
ATTCAGGGATAACCAAACCGATAGCTTTAGCAGCACCAGTAGAGTTAGGAACGATGTTTACTGCAGCTGCACGTGAACGACGTAAGTCACCTTTTCTCTGAGGTCCGTCTAATGTCATCTGATCACCAGTGTAAGCGTGAACTGTAGTCATGATACCACTCTGGATAGGAGCCAAATCATTTAATGCTTTAGCCATAGGTGCCAAGCAGTTTGTAGTACATGAAGCAGCAGAAATAACTGTATCTTCAGCAGTTAAGATATCGTGGTTAGTGTTAAATACAACTGTTGGTAAATCATTTCCAGCAGGTGCAGAAATAACAACTTTACGAGCTCCAGCTTCGATGTGTGCGCTAGCTTTTGCTTTTGATGTATAGAATCCTGTACATTCTAATACTACGTCAACACCTAATTCTCCCCAAGGTAAGTTTTTAGCATCAGCTTCAGCGTAGATTGTGATTTCTTTTCCATCAACTGTGATTGAGTTTTCACCAGCAACTACTGTGTCAGCCTTTTCGTATCTTCCCTGTGAAGAATCGTATTTTAATAAGTGAGCCAACATTTTAGGAGAAGTTAAGTCGTTGATTGCAACTACTTCATATCCCTCAGCTCCGAACATTTGTCTGAATGCAAGACGTCCGATACGTCCAAATCCATTAATAGCAACTTTTACTGTCATCTTCAAAGTCCTCCTTTTTAACCACCCTTATTATACGTACTTCCTACCTAAATGTCAATTGAGAATTATTTCACGATACGCTTTTTTTTACAAATTTTCTGTATTTTACAAGCACTTCTTTTCAAACATGAAAACATCATTCATAAATTTAGCTTTTATGTTCATATTTTCTACCATTTTCCATATATTTTATAATTTCTGTGAAAGCGTTATCAATCCTTTATCTGTATTTCCCGGGTAATCTTACTTTCTAATATCCTTTATCTTTCAGTTCTTTTACAATATCCACATAGGTTTCACATACCTGAAATCCTTTATAATCTTCTCTGGTCAGATCAATGATATCCCCATGTGATATTCCACGATAATGTTCATTCTCAAAAGTTTTACGAAAGTTTCCCCATTTGGCACTTTCCTCACTAACCAGACCATCACTTTTTCCATCCACAAGTTTGATAAACAGATATGGAATCGTTAATAGTATATGAGAAAAGGCACCATGCATGAAACTCATATAGCTTTGATAATAGACATTTGGATCATCTTTGATATCTGTGTTGAATTGCTTTGCCCATGTTGTGGAAAACTGATGTGTGACTGTATAGAAATCAGGATATTCATCACCAATGCGATGAAAGAAACCATCAAAGATCGATGATAAACGCCGATAGATACCATCAGGTACAATTTTAATCAAAACATCCACAAAACGACATCCTCTGTGTGGAGTAGAAATCGTTGTCAATGATGCCACATGTTCTCCCATGCCACAGGCATGAATCACATAACGTGCATCTAGTCCACCTTTGGAATGTGCGATGATATTTACTTTATCACAATGCTGTTGTTCACAGATTTCAAGAATACGATGCTGAATCTGTTTCCCATTATGCTCGACAGTCGCAAATGCTTCCTGATTTCCATAATAAATAATGGCTCCATTTTCACTTAATACTTTAGGAATCCTTCCCCAGTAGTTTACATATTTAAAATCACGAAAGCCTACACCATGCAGCATCAATATTGGATATCGGGTTGCGCATATTTGTTTATTTGCGCGTAATGCCCGAATATCGACCATATATAGCTCATGATCCCATTCTTCTTTTGCTTTATAGCGAAGATAGCATAATACCGGAATATGAACGATAGGAATGAATAATACAAGACAGATCAATCCTCGTTTGATGATTCTTAACCGTTTGCTGAAAATAAAAATCAACCCTGCCCCACACAGAATATATAGATATAAGAAACAAAGCATCCAGATGATATCCGCAATATACCATGCTATATTCATAGGAACCTTCCAAATGATAATGATGGACAACAGATAGCCCCATAATCCATATGCGATCATTTTGCGGCCTTTCATTAATATTTGTATACGTTTATGTTTTTTCTTTATGACAGATAATATCCCCCATACGATATTGATTAGCAACAATATCAACATACCTGCAATCTGCCAAAATGTGCATTGTGCGATGATCCATGGCAAATGCGCACAAATGAGTAAAAGTGTCATTTGAAATAAAAGTTTGATATAACGCATACGCTTTCCTCCTGTCGTATTTACATGATACTCTTTTTTTTATGCTTTGTCTAAGATGTATTAAATGAATGCCTTTGTGCATACTCTTATATATCGGGAGGGACTACGCTATGGTGATTGTACCAACTATTATTGAACGAAATGCAAACAGTGAACGTGTTTATGATTTATATTCCTGCTTATTAAAAGAACGTATTATCATATTGACCGGTGAAATTGATGATGCAATGGCATCTAGTATAACTGCCCAGCTGCTATATCTGAATTCTTTAGGCAATGCGCCTATTCAAATGTATATCAATTCTCCTGGAGGCAGTGTTACCGCTGGTCTTGCGATTTTTGATATTATGAATTTCATCAATTGTGATGTTTCCACCATCTGTATGGGCATCTGTGCAAGTATGGCTGCAATTTTATTATGTGCTGGCACAAAAGGTAAACGCTGTGCTCTTGAAAACAGTGAAATTATGATTCATCAACCCCTTGGTGGAATGCAGGGGCAGGCTAGTGATATGGAAATTGCAGCTGAACATATGCAGTATATTAAACAAAAACTATATCATATTTTAGAAACGCAAACAGGCCAAAAACCTGAAACCATACGTAACGATTGTGATCGTGATACGTATATGAATGCGCAGAAAGCAAAAGACTATGGCATGATTGACACCATCATTCATCCATAGTCTTTTCTTCTATTAATCGTTTTGTGATTTCTTCTTCATTCACTGGTTTTCCAAACAGATATCCCTGATAATAATCAAGTTCAAGATCAGAAACAAAGTCGAGTTCTTCTACTGTTTCAATACCTTCTAAACAAACCTGAATATCAACACAATGACATATTGCGATAATAAACTGAATAAACAAGACATCAAATTCACTTTTCTGGATATCTTTCACAAAGGCCTGATCGATTTTCACAACATCACTGACTCCTTTTTTCAGGTTTTCCAATGTAGAGTAACCTGTCCCAAAATCATCCATCGCAAGTCTTACGCCTTGACTTCTTAAATCATCAAACATATCCTGAATGATCTGCATATTGCCAACTGTGTTACTTTCCGTTAATTCTAAAATCAAATTTTTAGATGGAAATGCCAGTGCATCCATCCTTTGTTTTACTTTTTCTTGAAAATCGCCTTTTAGTATTTGTAAAGCTGACACATTTACACTGACAGAGAATTCCGGTTCTACTGCCATCCATTTTTTACAGGCATGCATTGCCTGTTCTAGCACCCATAATCCCATGGTTTCTATCATACCATTTTCTTCCATGACTGGTATGAATTCTATTGGTGGCACAAAGCCTAGATTACCGCCATTCCAACGCATTAATGCTTCTACACCCATCATTCTTCCTGAACTAGTTTCTATCAGTGGCTGATATGCGACAGAAAAACCACGATAGTTTTCCGCAATACACTCACGAAGCGAACGCAGGATATCCAAAGATCGTAATTTGTTTTCTAGAATCTGTGGTTCAAAGAAACACAGACGGTTTTTCCCTTTGTTTTTTGCCAACTGTAATGCATAATCCGCAAAGGTATATAATTCTTGAAAATCTTGCTGTTTACTTATAGATATCGCACAGCCTGCGGATATCTGTATCACACATTGAAAACGTTCCTGCAGCTGTTGGTGTAATAATTGACGTTGTAATATCTGATACATCTCCTGAATTTCATTTGCCTGCGCGTTTTCTATCAAAACACCCATTTGATCATTATCCAGTTTGTATAAACTGGCATTTCCAGGCAGACTTGACTGTATCAATTGCGAAGTTGCTTTCAACACCATATCCCCAAAGGAGCGATCATATAGTTCATTTACATTTTTAAAGTCATCAATATCAAGAACAACAACGCTCAGTGTTTCAATTGCACGATCTTTTAATTTTTGTGCGCCCGCTTTATCAAATTCTTGGCGGTTTAATAAATGAGTCAATGGATCAATCTTGTTTTGACGATCCAGCTGTGTCATGATGCCCGCAAAAATACTTGGTTCCCCATATTCATCACGCATAAGCTGTCCACGACATTTTAACCAGATATATTCGCCTTCCACTGTCTTTGCACGAAATTCCACAGAATGATAATCCATTTGATTTTCACCTATTTGCATATTAGATTTATAGAAGCGCTCCCAGTCTTTTGGATGAACGATTTTCTTCCATAAAGGCAATGGGTTTTCAATAATTTCCTGTGGCAGGCCAAACAGTTTTACCTGTGCTGGTGAGTAACGGAAAATCCCGCTTTTCATATCACAAATATATATAAAATCATCTGTACTGTTCAATAATGCATCATACAAAAGATTACTGTCAAAATGAAATTCTTCTTTATGTTCTTTCTCATGACGGAAAGGATTTTCACGCTCTGCCATTCGGGTTTTATGAATTCTTAATTTTTGTTTATACATGATATCATCTGCATTCGCAATAATATCGTCAATATCTAAAGTATCATCCCATGTAACGGTATAGATGCCATAACAATAAGACATTTCATAGTCTTTATGATATGTTTTCTTCAATTGTTGTACATGCTGCATTTCCTTATACATAAAATGCGCTATCTGTTTTTCATCCATAGCAGTACTGACGATTACAAATTCATCACCACCCAGACGAAACATAAAATCTGATCCCTGTAACTGTTCTTTTAAAACAGAAGTCAGCGTCTTTAAAAGAAAATCGCCTTCTCGATGGCCATATTGATCATTTACAATCTTTAGATTATCGACATCCAGCAATACCAGTTGTACATTTTCTTTTTCCTGTTTTGCTTTATTTAACGTCTGACGCAATAATTCCTTGCCTGCTCGACGATTAAATACCTGACATAAATCATCTAAGCTGGCCATTCTATTTAACTCTACAGAATCTGTGATATCTAAAGATTGTTGAAGATGTGCCTTGCGTCCATCAAGCCATGTTACTAAGCAATCATAGTTTTCAAAATCTTTATCTAGTTTGGTATTATGCTCTTTCCATATGATATAACCATCCCGATCTTTTGATTGCATTAATTTCTTCTTAGGACAAAACTCACATGGTGTTTCTTTATGATCCTGTAATACTTTATAACAGATTTCTCCTTCTGGATGCTCTAGCTGAAAGATAGCCTTCATCCGCTGATTCATGAATAAAATTTCATCTGTTTCTAAATCTGTTACATAAATGCCAGTTTTTAAACGATCTAGAACATCTATCATATTATCTGTTTTTCCCATATTTCCTCCACATTACCACGAACACATATTCTATTCTTATTATACCTTTTTTACGTAAAAATTGGTAACGCATTCGATTGATTTATGAAAAAAGTCACAATTACATCTCATTTTGTGTTACATATATGACAACAATTGCTTCACGAAGGCAGTTTTGGGATGATTTCTTATATTCTGTGCTGTATCAAACTGTTCCACAACACCATCCTTCATGACAATCACACGTTCTCCCAAATACAGTGCTTCTTTGATATCATGTGTCACAAAGAGCAAAGTAAATGGTTCTCTTGCGTGAATTTTCAATAATTCTTCTTGCAAGGTATGGCGGGTAATTTCATCTACAGCACCAAATGCCTCATCCATTAATACAACACCCGGGTGTGCTGCCAATGCTCTAGCAATTCCAACACGCTGTTTTTGCCCACCACTTAGTTCATCAGGATATCGGCGCAGTAATTCTTCTTTTAAATCCACGATTTTCAACAATTCAAGTATTCGTTTTTGAATGCTTTGATGATCTTCTTTCTTCAGGTGTAAAACATAAGCGATATTTTCTTCAATAGTCATATGCGGAAACAAAGCAATACTTTGAATGACATAACCAATTCCCTGACGCAAGATATTAGGATTCATTTCTTTGATATTCCTTCCATCAATATAGACAGAGCCATGATCTGGTAGAATCAGTGCATTGATCATCTTCAACAGCGTTGTTTTTCCACTTCCACTGCCGCCAATGATGCTAACACGTTCATGTGTATGAATAGATAAGGATACATCCTTCACAACCTTTTGTGTCCCATAACTTTTTTCCACATGTTCCACTTTTATTTCACTCATGATGCTTCACCTCCAGCAAGCCTTTTTTCTCCAGGAATTCTTTTGCGACTTCTTGTTCATTTCGTTTAAAAGATTCTACCTGATCATTCATTTCAGCCATTTCCTCATCACTGATCAAATGATCCATCAGCATTAAGATATCCTTTAGTTCAGGATATTTGATAAGCGCATCCTCCCTTATCACAGTCCCTGCATAATAGGATGGAAAGAAGTGGTGATCATCTTGTAATAATACAATATCAGGATCATGTAATCGTCCATCTGTGGTAAATACTATGATGCTATCTACCTGTCCTTTTAATAACGCATCATATTTTAAGCCGATATCCAGATCCATGGTTTTATCAAAATGAAGCTGATATTCTTTTGCGATGGCATCATAGCCATCATCTCGTTCATAATAATCATATTCTCCACCAAAAGAAAGCTTTGATGATACCTTCGCAAGATCTGAATATGTTTTTAAATGATATTGATCTGCTGTTTCTTTTGTGACTGCGATGCCATAAGTATTATTGAATCCATATAATCCTATCCATGCCAGTTGGTATTTTTCATGATATGCCTGCTTTAATTTCTGATATAAGACATCATCTTGTGGAATTGTCTTTTCTTTCAGCACAAAACTCCATGATGTACCTGTATATTCTGGGTATAAATCAAAATCACCTTTGACAAGTGCAGGATGAATGTTGCTGGTGCCTCCACCAACCCCTTTGGTAATTTCCACCTGTATATCACTGCGATCTTCAATCAACAATTTCAACATTTCGCCAATGATAAATTCTTCACTCATTGGTTTTGTGGCAAGCTGTAATACTGCTTTTTTCTTAGGGGTATAAAACAGGGATCCTCCCAATACCATAAAAACAACAAGTACTATGAGCATCACGCGTTTTTTCAACTGTTTACTGTGATGGCGATTCCTTAAAAATCTTTCCAAACAGCCAATGAGTATATCGATCATAAATGCTAAAATGGCAACTGCCAGACTGCCGGCAAATGTCATCGTCATATTGTTTGTTGTAATCCCTCGATAAATTGCGACTCCCAAACCACCTGCGCCTATGAATGAAGCAATACCGGCTAATGCAATCGTCATAACACTCATGTTTTTAAAACCAGAAATAATGATGGGCATCGCAAGTGGCAGTTTGATTTTGTACAATATCTGTAGATCACTACTTCCCATACCTCTGGCTGCTTCCACAACATCTTGATCCACATTCTCTAAACCCGTATAGGTTGCACGAATAATTGGCAATAATGCATAAATACTTAAAGCAATGATGGCACTTTTATTTCCTATTCCACTTACCGGAATCAAAAACCCCAGCATAGAAATAGATGGTATCGTATATAAAAAGCTGACAATTCCTAACACAATCGGTGATAAACGTTTCTTTTGATGGATAAATACACCCAAGGATACACCTAACACACTTGCAATCACAATTGCGATAAAAGATATCTGTAAATGTTCCATCACCAATGACATGATAAAATCAAAACGTGTTTTATAAAATTCTAATAAATTTCCCATAGAATCACTTCCTTCCTTTATATAAAAGACAGGATATGAAACGAAATATTCATATCCTGCTCATCTAAGCATTAACAATGACCATCTAAATACATTTGTTCCTGATCTTGATATTTCTTTGCTTCCTCCTCACTTAAGAAAATAGTATGATGTATTTGGGAAGAATCTAAAATATGCAGACCACCACAACCTCCATAGCCTTCAATACTGAATGTTTCATGCTCCTTTGTTTTTTTCAGGTCAATTACTTTTCCACTCATTGCAAAACCATTTACTAGAAAATATACCTGCATGCCTTCTTTTAACATATCTATTTCTCCTTTCCTTAATATATGTTCGCAGCTTCACGAACCAGATCTTCTAAAAGTTTCTGCATCTTTTGAATTATTGGATGATTTTCCATACCATATGGTGCAGCTAGTTTCTGACTCTTTACAAATCCTAGCCAGATGCTTCCTGCCTCATCACGCCAAACACCAATTTTTAATGGCAACTCCAACGCAATGCTTTGATCCACCTGCATTAAATGGGTACCAACAGATGGAGCACCAAATACCAGAATCGTTGTTTCTCTTAAATCCATTTGTACATCTCTTGCATTTTGTGCATGATCGAATTTCGCAAATACTGGAATATCTCGTTTCTTTAACGCTTTTTCTAATCGTTCTATCGTTTCAGATACAGAAAACTGACTTTCCATCAAATATAGATGTTGATCATCATAATTCGTAGATAATAAATCTCCAAATGCGCCTGCAATTTTTCTTGCCAGATTAGTGAAATCAATACCTTCTTTATTCGCAAGCAAGGTTACACATACCAGTTCGTTTGGATCTGTAAAACGGCTCAAAAACATTGAATAACCGGGAATACTGCCTTTGATATCCATCAATCCACGATGATTATAAAACTGCCATCCTGCAACAGCCGGTATTTCTTTTCCATTAGCCAAAGTCCATGGTCCATATACCAAACGACGATTTTGAGGTTCATGAATCAATACACCACCAGCAAGCGCAATATCCCAATAAGAAATATCCTGTGCACTTGCCCACAAATCATGATAACCTTTCATGCCGTTTGCCTTTTTCACATCGATTTTATTTCCATCCTGATCATAGCTTTCTGCTATTTCTGTTGGATCAATCATTTCACTGTGCAATTTAAACAATTGATGAACCGGATTATTTTCTGTAATGTCCTCATGATGAAATGCATCTAAATCCTCATAGAAACCAGTATGTTTTAAACCAAGATAATCAATTTGATGTTTCCAGATAAAGTCATGATAGCTTATATGAGTGACACGTTCAATGATTTCACTTAATACCAAGAAGTTTGTGGCACTTTGTTCAACATCTTCATTTGGCATAAAATGCAGTTTATCTTCTACAAGCATCATCGCTTCTTCAAAGTTTTCCTTACCTGTATACGCTTGTGCTTTTGTATAGTCACTGCAGCCACTTGCATGATGCATGGCATCTAATATGGTGATATCATTCATAAAAGCAGGCAGTTCTGGTATCCATTTTCTGATAGAATCTTGTAGATCCAATTGTTTTTCTTCATACAGCTGCATGATAGCGACTGCGGTAAATGCCTGAGATATGGCGCCAATTGGCCACATGGTATTTACACTGGCCAGACGTTTTGTTTTAATATCACTGCATCCATATCCCGCAACTCTTGGAATATAAGGTGCCTGCACAATAGACAGCGTTAATCCATCAATTTCCTCCTGCTTCATAAAATCAATAATCATCTGGTCAACACTGAAATTCAAATAACTTACATCATAATCTCCACGTTGCTTTACAACTGTATGTTCCTTTGTATTCATAAAAATACTCCTTCCCAAAGACATCCTTCGATATCTTTATCATGAATGCGAAACGCTTACTGCTTGTGTTACTTGATACATGATCTTATCTGCCATATCATCGCCTCTTAACTGTAACTTTTATTATTACATTTATATCATAACTTGTGTATCTCTGTTCGTCAATTCATATACACTCAAAAAAAATACCATACAGATGTATGATATTTCTCGTTTTATGATTAAGCTAATTTGTGTGTAAGTTCTTCTACATGTTCTTTTGCGGATTTTGCATAATAATGGGATTCATTAAAACATCCTAAACAGCTTTGAAAATATGCCTGCGCCATCTCCCAGTTTCCCATTTGTTCATATTGTTCTCCAATATAATAAGCGCATGCGCCAAGTTCAAATGAACGAAGTGTTTCAACCAATGCTTCCATTTCTTCTAAATCTTCACTGTTCTTATGAAAATTGACATCAAAAGCATACTGGCTTACTTTTTTAAAATTGACATCCGTACTATTCATGATTTTGTCCAAAATAGCCTGTGCCGCCTCTTCATTTTGCTGATATAGATATAAATGATAATATGTTTCCATTATATCTTTTTTATTTTCTTCATTTACTTCATTTTTATATACGTTAAACAAAACTGACAGAAATTCAGAAGTTTCCATTTTCAGAAAGCTTGCCCGCAATAAATATAAATCACATGTATGTGATAACAACATTTTACGATTCCATTTGTTTTCTGCCATGGAAATCACAGCATCATAGTTTTTAGCTTCTAAACATGCATTGATCATCTTCAGTTTTGACTTTCTGATCATATCAAGGGAAAAGACTCCAATTAAAATAATTCCTATAATCAAAATGGATAATGTACTCATAATTTTTACCTCAATTCTAATGTCATTATTATACTATATTTTACCGGTAAAGGACATTGCTTTTTTATAGATGTTTTTTTACTATTTATCTTGTAGCTAACAAATAGCTAACACTAATCAAGAGCATTGATTGCTTTACGTAATTGAATTAAATCTTTGTGCGTATAAATCTTTTCCGTCATGGCATAAGATGAATGCCCAATCAGCTTTTTGATACTTGTTGCATTCGCATTTGCATTAGATAAACGTGTCGCAAAAGTATGACGACAATCATGTGGTAAATGATCCATATTCAATTTCTTCATGATAGGATCAAAGTACATATAACGATAATGATGATAATTGATTTTTTCATTGGTTTTTGGATGACGGAATAAATACTCATCTTTTGAATTCCAGTGCTTCATAACATATGGCACAATCAGGTTATGTAATGGCACCATACGGTTCTTTCCTGCTTCTGTTTTACTTCCACCTGTGATTGTCATCGTCTTTAAATTAACATCTTCATTCTTTATCTCAAATAATTCTCCAACGCGAAACCCTGTATAAATCATAATCAAAATCGTATCCACAAATGGTATTTCATCATGACGGAATAACTTTTTGATTTCACCTTCAGTAAAAGGTTTATGGATATCTTCAGTTTCTTCTTTCCGATTGATCATGACGTATTTTGCGTAATTTTTCGTGATTATATCATTTTGCATCGCATATTCACATACTGACACCATCAGACTTTTTAATTTTAAATCACTCGCCACAGAAAGCTCACTTTCATCCATGATCTGTTGAAAATGCATCGTCTTTAAATCTGCGATTTTCATATGTTTAATTGCCTCACATTTGGCATATGCAGCCTTATATCCATTTACCGCATTCTGGCTTAAATTTTTATATTTCATTTTTGACCATTGATCATAGATATTTTCAAAAGTTAATGCACCCAGCTTTTGCAGTTCTTCAAAAAGAACGGGATTTCGATTATATTTCCATAAAGAAAATTCTGCGGCCTCCTGACTTTCATAAAATCCGATAATTTTACGTTTCTGTTTATATTTAGATTCACTTTGTTCAATACTTGTCGTGACACATGCGACCCATGGTCGTCTACGATTTCCTTTCAGCTTATAGACACTACCCATGCCATTTGCCTTTTTTATCGTCTTTTTCTTACTCGACATGTCTACACTCCCTCAGAATATTACTTTTCCTTCTACTATACGATACAATGTTCTACTATCTAAATCAATTATATCAGGGAGTGTAGCAAACAAGTAGCTAACATATTTTTTCAAGAATTAATCTTTAGACCCTTTCATTTACAGTATTTTCCTTGATTTATTAATTTATAAGCGAATTCTTTAAATAAGAAATAAATAGATATTTCAAATTATTTAATCTCAAGAATTAAGTAATGAAAGGAGAAAAAAATGGATGTAAATTTTATACAGGCACTATTGATTTTCGTAGTTGCATTTATCATGGGTATTGCCAAGTTCAGGTTCATTGAATCATTGTATCAACCTATCGTTTTAGGCCCAATTATTGGTGCAATCTTAGGAAATTTTGAATTAGGTATTGTTGTTGGTGGTGCTTATCAGTTAGTTCAGATTGGTAGTATGCCAATTGGTGGTGCACAGCCACCTAACGCAATCATGGGAACATTGATGACCGCAGTGTTTGCTGTATCTATGCAGTTAGAACCAACTGCTGAAGGTGTCGGTTTAGCGGTTGGTTTAGCTATCCCATTTGCAGTATTTGGACAGTATGCAGTTACTTTAACATTTACGATCATGTCAGGTTTAATGGCAAAAGCTGATAAAGCTGCAGAAGAAGCAGATGTAAAAGCTATCGCTACAATCAACTATACTGAAATGGCTATCTTAGGTGTGTTGTTTGGTGTATTGGCTGTTGCTGGTGTTTATAGTGGAAAAATCTTAGGTGAAACATTACGTGACTTATCATTCCAATTCTCTTGGCAAGCTCGCTTTGTATAATCTTGTCTTTTAAATATTTTTCATAATTGTACATATCTGTTCTAAGCGTCCCATACACAAATATTCTTTTCACGATGACTCACTCCTTATATCGTCAATATCATAGCATGGTTTATGAAATAAGCACAGGAAGTTGCCTGAAAACAAATGATTATTTGTCTAGAAAAGATACTTCTATCGTATAATTATCCTTTAATTCCGGAATCATTTCCAGAAATTTCCTAATCGCAGACTGTGCTTTTGTTGCAGCTTCACTTAAGAAACCATTTTCAATCGCTTCCTCTTCTACCTTATCTTTTTGTTGTGTGGCAAATGTTGTGTAGTCTTTGATACTGATTGGATTAAAGATATTTTTGGTTTCATCATATACTTCAATACTTTTTTCATCTATCACATTAGAGAAGATGGCAACTTCAGGAATCTTTACAGAAATAGTATGATCCTTTACATTGACTTCGGCTTTACTCATATCTACACCAGCAGATAATTTACCGGAATATGTCAATAAAAAGCTTTTTGTTGTTAAAGGGATATCCCAGCCATTCAGCTGTAAAGAATTTTCAAATTTACCTACTTTTGTATAATTGTATTCCATTGTCACAAGATCATTTACTTCCTGTAACTGTTGTGTTAATGCTGTTGATGTAATAGTTGGCTCACCACTTTTTCCACCAAAATGCATGCCGGCAAAAAAGATCAGGGCACAGACAATCAAAATGGCTACAATTCCACCAATGGCTTTTTTTGTTTTTCCCAATGTATCTAATATTTTCATGAGCTACCTCCAGAATTTGTTTTTATTATAGCATAAAAAAGCCTGTAAACAGCCTGATTTTAGAATATTGTAAGATTTCTTCATGTTTTATTTGCGGATAATCTTTCTTAACAAAAAAATCCTTTTTACCTCTTACAAAGGAAGTGATATACTTAATGTATAAGAAAGGAGTTATGAAAATGGAGAGCCAGCGATTGTATCAACAATTTCGTCGAACAGTGGAAAAATCTGCGTGGATTCTAATATTGTTAATCTTCATCATAGAAGTAATTGTGGCTGTTTTGATGATAAATGAACAACTTCTGGATGTAAATCAAACGCCATTAGAATATAGTCTTTCCTATGTTGTTTTACCAACACTTATCAATATGGAATGTGCAGCAGTTTATCATTATATTGAATTTAAAACAACATTCTCAGAAAGTAAAAAAAATTATTTTTTGATTCTTGTGTTTAATACATTTTGTTTAAGTACATCACTTGTACATAATGCGTTGCCATTAATCAGTTTAAGCTTTATTTTACCAATATTTTTAAGTGCTATATTTGGAAACAAAAGGATGACAGATCGTTCTTTCTGGTTATCTTTTATATCTTATATCATTACATCTTCTGTGGGAATCTATTATACTAAACAGCTAACCACAATGGTCTATTTAAACTATACCGCAGGCGCTATATTGGTGTGTGCAGGTTATTTAATCGCAAAAAATACGATTATTTATCAAAAGAAAAATCATGATGTGTTGATTTCCTTCAATGAACGTCAAAAAATTATGATTGAAGAATTGAAAAAGGATTCCTTAACACAGCTGTATAATCATCAAACATTTTATAATGAATTAAATGAACAGATTCAAAAAACACGATTAAATCATCAGCCACTGGTGCTTGCGATTATTGATATTGACGATTTCAAACGTGTAAATGATACGTTTGGACATGTGAAAGGCGATAAAGTTTTACTTGAGTTAAGCAATCTGATGAAAGCATATAAACAAGATAATATGATGCTAGCAAGATATGGCGGAGAAGAGTTTTGTATATTATTTGAAAATACACAATTACATGATGCGTATAGTTTTATGGAAAAAATGCGTTTAGATTTTTCACATATTGAATTTGCGGAAATGCCATCCACACGTATTACTTTTAGCGTAGGTCTTGTGGAATTGACATCCAATGCAGATAATGCGGTATCACTTGTGGAAAAGGCTGATTTGGCAATGTATCAGTCAAAGAAAGAGGGCAAAAATAAAATAACAGTATATCAGAAGAACAGTGCTTAAGGATAACATAAAGTGAAAAATTAGATAGACTTTCATTAAACAATGGCGTATCATAGTATCAGACTATTGGGAATAGGAATGAAAAAGAGGTAAAAGATATGGATGTTTTTCGTAAGAATCGTATCAATACGATCGTTCAAATGACCTTATGGCTGATTATGGGACTGGTATTGTTTATCACAAATCATGCGACAGGCAGAGTATACTGTACGGTTTTAGGGATTGTATTGATTGTGCAGGGATTTCCCCAGCTGATATTTTTTATACTTGAAAGAAAAAGATATTTATATAGCTTCATGATGCTTGTTTTTGGTTTCTTTACATGTATTTTTGGTGTGTTGGAAATCAAAACAATCGAAGAAGCAGAACTATGGCTTCCTTTGATTGTATCCTGTATGACATTAATTCATGGCTTTAAAGAAATATTGATGGTTTTTTATATCCATCGGCAGAACAACCCTTTCTGGCGATATTTTCTGAATTTAGCTATTGTGACCATTGCATTTGCAATCATTATGATTATTTACACCATGATGAGCCGTGGAAATGATTTACGACTCATTGGAAGTGTGATGATCATAGATTCCATGATAGAAGGATGTATCTGGTACATTGGAGAAAAGAAAGCTGATTAGATTACTAAGCATTGTCGAATAGACAATGCTTTTTTTTGTGCAAAATAGGATAATGCTTTTGATGAAACAGGTTAATGCAAAAAAGGATAATCTTACTTATAATTAGGATAGAAAAGATGAAAAAGAGGTGTTACCATATGAATGTATTATTAGTATGCAGTGGTGGTGTCAGTGCATCAATTTTTATGAAAAAGTTAAAACAGATGGCTGAAGAAAAAAAGATAAAGTTTCAATTGAAGGCATGCAGTTTATCAAGTGTAACCAATACAGATATTCTCTTGTTGAGTCCACAGGTTGCCTATGCGAAAAGACAATTACAAGTATATGTAGAAGATGAGGCACATTTGATTCAAATCAATAATTTTGATTACGCATCACTTAATACAAACAATGTCTTAAATGAAATCATGAATATCTACACAAAAGATATGGGGTGTAAATGATGAAAAAAGAAATACTAAAGAAATTATACGCACACACAGAAGAAGAAACTGATATTTTGAATGGAAGGAATACTGTAGATCAAAATATTTATACGGATGATAAAAACTTTGTAATCGATCGAGATAAATTTCTATTACCAGAACAAATGATCAGTGTTAGAAAACATACACGTTTTATTGATTTTCCTCTACATAAACATAATTATATTGAATTGCAATATGTCTATAAAGGTAATTTAACACAGGTGATTGATGGAAAAGAAATCACAATGAAAGAGGGGGAATTGATGATGCTAAATCAAGTCATCTCTCATGAAATAAAAGCAGCAGGGGAAGATGATATCATTATCAATTTTATTGTGAAACCAGAATTCTTTCAGTATATCTTTTCTTTGGCAGATATTGACAATGTTATTTTTAATTTTATTATGAGTACCATCTATTCCAATTCTACTAAAGGCGAGTACTTGTATTATAAAGTATCAGATAAGGGTTCTATCAAAGCAAATATGGAAAAAATCATCATGGAATTATATGAACCAAATATTACAAGCAGTATTTCCATAAAACTATTAGTTGGATTGTTGTTGGTTAACCTCATTAAACATAGTGATGATATCGAAGTATATTCTGCAGATAATTATGAAAAGAAATTAAGCCTGGATATCTTAAAGTATATTGATGAACATTATGAAGAGGGTAGTCTTGCGGCAATCAGTGAACAATTGAACCAGCCAGATTACAAGATCTGTAGAATAGTAAAAAAATATACTGGTGTTACGTTTAAACAACTGGTACAGGAAACAAGATTAAATAAAGCTGCTGATTTATTAATGCGAACAAGTTTGGCGGTTACGGATATTATGCAGGCGGTTGGATATGAAAATATCACGTATTTCTATAAGATTTTCAAAGAGAAATATACAATGACACCACATGAGTATCGTAAAATGATTGAACAAGAGCATTATCAAACAAACTAGGTTAATCTACTTTGCAAGAAACGATAAAATAAAATAAGAATATGCAAAATAAGATAAAACTTATGTCAAATAGCGATATTATGAAAGTCCTTACAGCTTGTTATACTATAAATGTCAACAAGGTACCGCTGACATAAACATATGAAAGAAAAGAGGAGAAATTTTATGGCAAAGAAACAGGATTATACACAGCTTGCAAAAGAAGTGGTGGAAGCAGTTGGTGGAAAAGAAAATATCATAAGTGTTACTAATTGTATGACACGTTTACGTTTTGTGTTAAAGGATGACAACATTCCTTCAGAAGAACAAGTCAAAGCAATTAAAGGTGTCAAAGGTGTGATGAATAAAGGTGGTCAATATCAGGTGATCATTGGAACACATGTTTGTGAAGTAATTAAAGATGTAAAAATGGTTGCTGGTTTAGGTGATGAAGCACCGGTAAAAACTGATGATGGTAAAAAAGATACCTTGTTTAATAGATTCTTTAAGACAATTAGTGGATGCATTATGCCAATGATTGGGCCAATGATTGCAGGAGGTATTTTAAAGGGTATTTTGACGATTTTTGTGACAGTTGGGATGTTAACAAAAGACAGTGGTACATATCAATTACTCTATGCGGCAGCAGATGCATTATTATATTTCATGCCGATCGTTGTAGGATTCAGTGCTGGTAAAGTGTTTGGCTGTAATCCATATGTAACAGCAACAATCGGAGCTGCTTTGGTATATCCAAGCTTAGTTACAGCAGTATCAGGTGAAACAGCTTTAACGTTTCTAGGTCTACCTATTACAGCAGCAACATATTCTAATACATTATTCCCAATACTGTTGGCTTCTTATGTTGCCAGTCTGATTGAAAAAGGCGCAAAAAGGATTATACCACAAATGATTCAGTTGATGATCGTTCCTTTAATTGTATTAGCAATCACTGTACCATTGAGTTGGTTGGCTATTGGTCCTGTAATGAATATGGTATCTGAAGTATTAAGTTCAACTGTATTAGGTATCTTCAATTTCAGTCCATTGCTAGGTGGTATTTTGTTTGGGGCATTCTGGCAGTTGATGGTATTACTAGGATTACATGCAGCATTTGTTCCTGTATTAATCAATAATATTGTTACATTAGGCGCTGATCCAATCAACGCAGTATTAGGACTTACTGTTTGGGCACTTGCAGGTGTATCTTTAGGATATGCTTTAAAAGTAAAGGATGCAGAAAAGCGTGCTGTTGGTTTCAGTGGTATGGCATCATGTCTGTGTGGTGTAACTGAACCAACTATTTATACCATTGCATTACCTCAAATCAAATGTTTTGCGGCAGCATGGATCGGTGGAGGAATCTCTGGTGGTATACTTGCGGCATTAGGCGCTAAAATGTATTCCATGGGTGGAGATGGTTTATTCCGTATACCATCTATGATCAATCCAGCTGGTATGGATATTAGTTTCTATGGATTTATTGCTTGTGCACTTGTAGCATTTGGTGTTGCGGCAGCTCTATCATACATCTTAGCTGATCCAAATAAATAAAATAACAAGCAGCCATCTGAATAAGATGGCTTCCATGCGATATATAAGGAGGTCTGATTTATGGAAAATTATTATCAAAAAGTTATGAATGGTACTTATCAAAATCACGTATTGCCTTTTCTTTGGCAAAAAGGAGAATCAAAAGAAATTATAGAAGAGTATTTAATCAAAATGAAAGAAAGTGACATACATGAAGTCTGTTTAGAATCACGCCCACATCCTGAATTCTGTGAAGAAGGTTGGTGGAATGATTTAGCTTTCATCATTGAAAAATGCAAAGAATTGGATATGAAAATCTGGTTATTGGACGATAGTCACTTTCCAACAGGTTATGCCAATGGATGGATTAAAGAAAAGTATCCCCAATATCGAAAGACAGTATTAACACATCGTATATTTGATATAATCGGACCCCAGAAGCAGGCCTCTATATATCTAAAAAATATGTTTGATCCTACAGAAATATTTTATGATGCTGTATGGATACAAGATAATGAAGTAAAACATCTCTCCTATACAAAAGATGAAGATACGATTTACTTTGATGCTCCAAAAGGACATTCACAAATCTGTGTGATCTTCACAAGCAGACAAAGCGGTTTTCGTGATGAATATATCAATATGGTAGATAAAAATTCTTGTAATGTGTTAATTCAAGCTGTATATGAACCACATTATGAGCATTTTAAAGAAGAATTCGGTAAAACGATATTAGGCTTTTTCAGTGATGAACCAGGCTTTATGAATGAAAAGGGAATTAATGCAGATAGTATCATAGGAAAAGAAAATATGGTACTGCCATGGTCTAAAGAATTAGAAAGAAGATTGAAAGATGCTTTTAAAGAAGATTATATAACATTGCTTCCTCTTTTATGGATGGAACATAAAGATGCAGCGTGTGTACGTCATACCTATATGGATATCGCCACAACCCTGTACAAAGAATGCTTTGATGAAAATTTAGGAACATGGTGCAGAGAACATGGTGTGATGCACATTGGCCATGTTATTGAAGATAAAGATTCTCATGCTCGTTTGGGTGTAGGTGCTGGACATTATTTTCGTGCTTTAGCTGGACAGGATATGGCTGGTGTAGATATTGTGATTAATCAGCTTGTACCAGGAATGGATGAAGGCTATCATAGCTATGGAAGAGGAAAATGGGATATTGAATTTTTCAATTATGTACTTGCCAAACTTGGAAGTTCTTTAGCTCATATTGATCCTGTCAAAAAAGGAAGATGCATGGCTGAAGTATTTGGTGCTTTTGGATGGCATGAAGGCTTAAAAGAAATGAAATGGATTGCAGATCATTTTCTAGTACGAGGTGTAAATTACTTTGTGCCACATGCTTTTTCACAAGCAGAATTTCCAGATATAGATTGTCCACCACACTTCTATGCACATGGATATAATCCACAATTTCGCTTTTTTGGTTCTCTTATGCGTTATCTAAATCAAATGGGAAGCTTATTAAGCGAGGGAACCACACATCCTACTGCTGCTATCTTATATCACGCAGATGGAGAATGGTGTGGAAATTATATGCCAATCCAAAAGGTTGCGAAAGAATTAAGCAGACATCAGATAGATTTTGATTTTGTGCCTGTGGATATCTTTACAGACAAAACACGCTATCATACAGTGTTAGATGAAGTTGGACTGCATGTAAATGGGATAACCTATGCGTGTTTCATTATGCCTTATCAAGAATACATAGGAAAGGCTTTAAATGAGTTCCTTAACCAAACAAAAAATTATCAATATCCTGTATATGTCATTGCTCAGTTGCCGGCATATATGTATGATTGTAAAGAGCCGGTAATGGAATTGAACCATATACATGTTGTAAAACTGGATGAGTTATGTGAAAAACTTCATAAAGAAAATCTGTATGATATAAAAACTGAAACATATGAACCATGGCTTCGCTTTTATCATTATACAAAAAACGGAGAAGAATATTATATGTTTGTGAACGAGCATCCAAAACTTAATATTCAGACAAAAATACCAGGATTAAAAGGACGTCAGATTGATTTTTATACCAATGAAAGCAAGGCATTCGATGAAACCTTATCTTTACCTTCCTATGGATCTATCATCATTGTGGAAGGACAATCAGATAAAACATATATGGATAAACATTCCTACAAGGTATTGGATGGTACATGGAAAATCAGTTATGCTTCCAGTAAACAGTATCCAATATTCACAGATGAAAAAGAAATTACTGAATTTAGGGATGTATCAAAAACATTGTATCCATATAAATGTGGAACATTCCGATATGAGAAGGATTTTATCTGTGAGGAAGAATTAGATGATGCCTTGTTGTATATTGAAGATGCTTATGAAACTGTACAGGTATTCTTAGATCAAAAGGATTTAGGATATCGCATTACGCCACCTTATCAATTTCCAATTGAGGCACTTTCAGAAGGTATACATCATTTAGCAATCGAAGTCACAAATACATTAGATAAGGAAATTCATGATATGTTTTCACTAACAGAAACACAAGAGCCAAGTGGTATTATAGGTACTGTAGAGATAAGAAAATAAAGATGATTATTTTATCATCTTTATTTTCATTATCTGCCTTAAGTTAATTATTTGCTTGTATTTAATAACTTTTCTAATAATGCTACAGACTTTTTTCTATCTAATTGTTTTGCCCTATCCAAGGCAGTTTGATTCTTTTTGTTTTTTAAATTAAGATTGATTCCTTCATCAGCAAGATATTGAATACCTATTGTGTTATCACATTCTACAAATAGATGTAATGGTGGATATTCAGAATTTTCACATACCATATCACAACCAAGATTTTTTATGTAATTAAATATACTGATATCTTTATTCCTTCTTGCTATAGGAAAACCTTTTCTTTTAACTTCGCTAACAAATTGATGATAATGATGCTCATAGATATGATGTACTATATCTGGCGAAGTATCGAATGCTATTTCTAAAGGAGTCGATATTAAAGATTTTTTATTAAGATCTGCTCCTTTTTCACATATTGCTTTAAAAGCAATCAGATTATCGTTTTCTGCACATAAGCCAAGGGGTGTTCCATGACATTCATATTTCATATTTAGTTGCTTGTTAGAGGCTTTGTCTAATAATTTTAAAATTTTACTGGTGTCATTTAAATAACAAGCATATACCAATGATTGCTTTAAAATATCTCTTTTCTTTTTTTCAATTTCTTTATCATAATACATTAAATTGTATTCCTTTGATATAATAAGCTTACAAGTTTGATGATAATGTAGTGGCAATTTATCCATCTCGATATATTTTGAATCCACCAATATTTGGGTGTGATATTTATAAATATGTAGCCCAGATCTTTTTAATGATGAAAAATAAGGCATAAATGATTCACATAAATCATTAGATAAAGCTTTAGATAAATGAAACGTTTTATAATTTATTTCAAATAAAACAGGGATAGTACTATCAAAAGCCAAGATTATTAAGATATATTCTTTTATATTTTCAGGCAATGCTAGAACAAAATCATCTTCCCAATGATTTTTTGAAATTGTTTCCTTTTTCTGATTTTTTAACATTGTGAATAAACGCATGAATATCATCTCTTTCTTTTATTAAATTTACTATATGATAATTTTCTGACTATTGTCAATATACTAAACCTTTATTACTTATCTGAATTTTGTGTAAACAATGTATTTTTTTTAAAATGCATTTTAAACTTTTACTATTTTAGAGTACTTTTTAAATTACACTTTAAACTTTTACTATTTTAGAGCACTTTTTAAATTACATTTTAAACTTTTGTAATTTTTATAGATATTATAAACGCAAATTAGGATAAACAAATTAACAAGTACCGTTATTCATTTGATGGTACTTTTCTTTTATACTGAATGTAGGATTGAGGTGAAGAATATGCAATATTATTTGGGCATTGATATAGGCGCAAGTAGTGGCAGACATATGCTTGGACATATGGAAAACAACAAGATTGTGTTAGAAGAAATCTATCGGTTTGAAAATAAAATATGTAGGATACATGAAAAGGATTGCTGGGACATTGATTATTTATTCAATGAAGTAGTAAAAGGAATCAAAGAATGTGTGAGAATAGGAAAGGTACCAGTTTCTTTGTCTATTGATACCTGGGCATGTGATTTTGTATTGGTAGATGATAAAGGCAATCGTTTGTGTGATTGTGTCAGTTATCGTGATGATTGGGTAGAAGGTATGATGGAAGAAGCTTTCACAAAAATGGATAAAAGAACTCTTTATGAAAAAACAGGCATCCAATTTCAGAAATTCAATACATTATATCAATTAATGGCATTACAGAAAGAAAATCCAAATATCTTAAAAAAAGCGAAACACTTTTTGATGGTACCTGATTATTTGGTTTATCGTTTAACAAGCGTATTTACCAATGAATATACCAATGCATCGACAACACAAATGGTTAATGTACATACACAGACATGGGATAAGGAAATATTACATACATTTCATTTACCAAGTGATATCTTCCATGAGTTTATGAAACCTGGACAGGTTATTGGTGGATTATGTGAAGATATACAAAAAGAAGTTGGTTGTAATATGAATGTGATTGCCTGTGCAACACATGATACTGCAAGTGCATATAGTGTGGTAAAAAGGCGTAATGAGGCGATTTTATCAAGTGGAACATGGAGCCTTCTTGGAACTATTTTAGATAAACCAATGACTTGTGTACAAGCAATGGAACTTAATTTCACCAATGAAGGTGCATATGATGGATGCTATCGTTTTTTGAAAAATATTATGGGATTATGGATGATTCAGGAAGTACGCCATTGTCTAAATGATGAATATACATTTCAGGAATTGGTTGATTTGGCAAAAGCCAGTGATTGTGAACCATCTATTATTAACGTGAATGATACTTGTTTTCTGCATCCTGAAAATATGATAAAGGCAATACAAAACTATTGTGAGAAGCATCATGAGAATATTCCAAAAACGCCTGGTGAAATCGCGAAGTGTGTGTATCATTCTTTAGCTGTTTCCTATCGTGAGGCATTAGAAGAACTATCTTCTTTATGTGGAAAAAAGTTTGATACAATTCATATTGTTGGTGGCGGATGTAAGAATACCTTGTTAAATGAATTGATTGAAGAATATACAAAAACAACCGTAATCACAGGCCCGGATGAGGCAAGTGTATTAGGAAATATCATGATACAAATGGGAGGAAAATAAAATGAATGAAGCTTATGAAAGAGCAAAACAAACATATGCATCTTATGGTGTAGATGTAGAAAAAGCATTAAAAATATTAGAAAATATAAAAATTAGTATGCATTGTTGGCAAGGAGATGATGTACATGGATTCGATCAGAGTGGACCACTTAGTGGAGGGATTGCGACAACTGGTAATTATCCTGGAAGAGCAACTACTTCTGAAGAATTAATGCAGGATATGGAGATGGCATTATCTTTGATACCAGGCAAACACAAAATTAATTTACACGCCAGTTATGCGATTTTTGAAGATGGAGAGATAGTGGATCGGGATGCAATCAAACCAAAACATTTCCAAAAGTGGGTGGATTTTGCGAAGAAACATCAATTAGGTATTGATTTTAATCCAACCTTGTTTTCTCATCCAAAAGCAGAAAAAGCCACATTGTCATCTATAGATGAAGATATTAGAAAATTCTGGATACAGCACTGTCAGGTATGTATTCGTATATCTGAGTATTTTGCACAAGAAACAGGACAGCCATGTGTGATGAATATCTGGATTCCGGATGGTTTAAAAGATATACCTGCAGATCGTTTAGGACCAAGAAAACGTTTTAAAGATTCCCTAGATGAAATACTTTCCATCCCTTATGATCATGAACTTGTGTATGTAACACTTGAATCAAAAGTATTTGGCATAGGCATGGAATCCTATACAGTGGGATCATCAGAATTCTGTATCAATTATGTAAATGAAAAACATTTAACACCACTCATGGATAATGGACATTATCATCCTATGGAATATGTTTCTGATAAAATAAGTGCAATGCTGCTTTTCCATGAACATCTTGCTTTGCATGTGACACGCCCTGTGCGCTGGGATAGTGATCATGTTGTTTTATTAGATGATGAAACAAAAGAAATTGCTAAAGAAATTATAAGAAATGGAGCACTAGATCGTGTATTTATTGCTTTAGATTATTTTGACGCTAGCATTAATCGTATAGCAGCGTGGGTAATTGGTATGCAAAATATGCAGAAAGCATTGCTTCAGGCTTTACTGATGCCACATGATTTGATGAAGAAAATGCAGGATAAAGAAGATTTTACTGGATTGATGGTATTACAGGAACAAATGAAGAGCATGCCATTCTATGATATTTGGCAGCAGTTTTTAAATACATATGATATGGATGAATGCTGGTATGAAGAAGTACAGGCTTATGAAAAAAACGTATTAAGAAAGCGAGGAGTATAACATGAATGTAATGGATACAGATTTTTTTAAGAAATATATAGATATGGCAGATGATGGAGATCGAATGGGATGGCATGAAAGAAATGGTGGGAATTTTACTTATTGGATCAAGCAAGAAGAAATAGAAAGTATCAGGGATGAATTATCAAAAGAAGGAAAATGGATGCCAATTGGTACTTGTGTAAAAGATTTAGCAAAGGAATATTTTTTGATTTCGGGTACAGGCAAATATTTTCACAATATGAAAAAAGATCCCATGCATACGGTAGGAATTATTGAGATTGATGAAACAGGAGAACAGTATCGTATTTGTTGGGGATTATTAGATGGTGGAAAACCAACCAGTGAGATGCCAACGCATTTAATGAATCTGGAAGTAAGAAAAAACATGACAAACAGTGAAGAACGTGTAATCTATCATGCACATTGCCCGAATTTGATTGCGCTAACGTTTTTATTGCCTTTAAAGGATGAGGTATTCACAAGAGAATTATGGGAAATGATGACAGAATGCCCTGTGATTTTTCCAGAAGGTGTTGGCGTTGTGAAATGGATGGTACCAGGTGGAAAAGATATTGCAGTTGCGACAAGTAAAAAAATGGAAAACTATCGTGCAGTGATCTGGGCACATCATGGGTTGTTTTGTAGTGGAATAGATTTTGACAGTACCTTTGGATTAATGCATACAATTGAAAAAAGCGCAGAGATTTATATCAAAGTACATAGCGTACAAACAAAAAAAGCACAAAGCATTACACCAGATGATTTTCGTCAATTGGCAAAAGAATTTCATGTGACATTAAATGAACGTTTCCTTTATGAAAAATAGCTTGTATGAAAGTTTCATCCTTTTGTAAAAACAAAAATGATTTGTTATGTTACAATAAAAAGGTAGAGGAAAAAGGAGGTATTTTATGCCATTTAGAAAAGATTTTTTATGGGGTGGGGCAACTGCAGCCAACCAATGTGAAGGTGCATATCAAGAAGGAGGTAGAGGCCTTGCAAATGTGGATGTTGTGCCACATGGAAAGGATCGTTTTCCAGTAAGTATGGGAAAACTAAAAATGACAGAATTAGACAATGAACACTACTATCCTGCATTAGAAGCTATTGATTTTTATCATCATTATAAAGAAGATATCGCATTGTTTGGAGAAATGGGATTTAAGACATATCGTATGTCTATCGCATGGAGTAGAATCTTCCCTAATGGAGATGAAGAAGAACCAAATGAAGAAGGCTTAAAATTCTATGAAGATGTATTTAAAGAATGTCATAAATATGGTATTGAACCACTTGTAACGATTACACATTTTGATTGTCCAATGCATTTGATTACAGAATATGGTGGATGGAAAAATCGTAAACTAATTGATTTTTATAAACGTTTAGTAACGGTATTATTCACAAGATATAAAGGTCTGGTAAAATACTGGCTGACATTTAATGAAATCAATATGATTCTGCATTTGCCATTTATGGGTGCCGGCTTGATTATTGAAGAAGGCGAAAATGAAGAAGCTGTAAAATATACAGCAGCACATCATGAATTAGTCGCAAGTGCCTGGGCTACAAAAATTGCACATGAAATTGATCCAGAAAACATGGTAGGATGCATGCTTGCGGCAGGTAATACATATGCAAACACCTGTGCACCAGAAGATGTATGGAAATCTATGGAAAAAGATCGTGAAAACTATTTCTTTATTGATGTACAATCACGTGGTGCTTATCCAGCATATGCAATAAAAGAATTAGAGCGTAAAGGCATTGAAATTCCTTTTGCGGAAGATGACAAAGAAATGTTGAAAAACTACACTGTAGACTTTATCTCATTCTCTTATTATTCATCAAGACTTACCAGTGCTGATCCAGAAGTAAATAAAGAAACTGCCGGCAATGTATTTGCAACATTAAAAAACCCATACTTGAAAGCTAGTGAATGGGGATGGCAGATTGATCCATTAGGACTTCGTATTACAATGAATGCTTTATATGATCGTTACCAAAAACCATTGTTTATCGTTGAAAACGGCCTTGGCGCAAAAGATGAATTAGTAAATGGTTTTGTAGAAGATGATTATCGTATAGATTATCTTCGTGAACATATTAAAGCAATGAAAGATGCTGTAGAAATCGATGGTGTAGATTTATTAGGTTATACTTCATGGGGATGCATTGATTTAGTAAGTGCTTCTACTGGGGAAATGAGTAAACGTTATGGCTTTATCTATGTGGATAAAGACGATGCTGGACACGGTAATTTAAAACGTTATAAGAAAAAATCTTTTGACTGGTATAAGAAAGTTATCGCCAGCAATGGTGAAGATTTAGATTAGTATAAAAATGACTGGTAACTAGGGAATTGCCCTAAATATACCAGTCTTTTTTCAATTATTATGATGTTATTCATATGAAAATCCTAAAAATGTGTAAATAATAAAAAACGCTATATGTAGTTTTAAAATACCTGTGAATATATTTTTTAATATCTTTATTGTATTTTCACGATGCGATGTTATACTTTGTTTGAAGAGGTATCAGAAAATGAAACATAAAGGCAGAATTATCAAAATCATAATAAGTGTTTTCACAGGTATCTGTGTTTTATTGATTGTCGCGATTGCAGGTATAGCCATTTACATCTCCTCCTCAATAAATCATTATTATCACGATGCAGGACAAGTTGCTTGTTCGATGGTATCCGATACATATGGTATACATGTAAAGGATCATATGACATGTACACGTGAAGATGACAATGATGGAAATTTATATGCAATTAGAGTTATGGATGAAAATATGAATTATTTATATTTCACAAAAAACACGTCATATGAAAATATTCTGACCAGTAAACATCATAAGAAAGATTGTATCAAAACGGAAACCATTCCATATCATCAACATGATCTGAAGATTCAATATTTTGCTTATGATGGTACGAAATCAGCGGATAATGGGGAAACCTTAGCACTTTTATCTATTTATGCTGTATTTGATTATCTTATCGATGATGTTCATGTTTACTCAAGCTACATAGGGGTTTCCACAGATTTTCCTGGTAAAGTGGAAGATATGAAAGAAGGCTCCTACGAGCATACATTACAAAAACAAATTACTGATATTTTAGATAATGTCATGGATTAGCTATGATATACAAAAGACGAGATTTGATTTTCTCGTCTTTTTATCATTATGCGGTCTTTGTTGCGTTTGTTTTCTTTTTAGATATCATTGCATAACACCATAAACCAATGACACTAATGACAAGAGTGAAGATGAATGAAGCAATGGCAACCCAATAATTTTCTTCACCTAAGGCATGTCCACTAAATGTAGATGTAATCACACTGGGAATACGTGCAATAGTAGAAATCAGTATAAATGTGGTTAGCTTCATATTCGTTAAGCCTATCGCATATGTCATAACATCTTTTGGACTACCGGGAATAAAGAACGCAATGAAGGTCCAGAAGTTAAGTTTTTTTTCATCTTTTAATAACCATAATTCATCCAGTTTATCTTTTGAAAAGAACACATAGATTAACTTGGTACCCCATTTTTTCACAAGCACCATGACCAGGGCAGACGCTAATGCAGAACCAATTAAACATAATAGGGTTCCCTGCCAGAAACCAAAAGCATAGCCAGCTGCGATTTCAAATGGTTCTCCAGGTATAAAAGCCACAACGATTTGAAGAAAGATAATGGCAATCATATATAGAAAGGAAAAGATGCCCTGATCATTTAGCCATGCACGGAATTGTTGAGGATTGTTACAGAATTTCACAAGTGGCATTCCAATCTTTAATGTCAATAAGGCAAATACCAGTAATACCCCACCTAAAATCAGTATCGTTTTCCATTGTTGTTTATTTAATTTTTTCATGTTTATCACTTCCTGTCTATATCATATCCAAAAAATCAAAAAGAATCCTTGTGATTTCCTAACGATTGCGTGACAGTTTTGTAAGAAGCACTTTATAAAATATTTAGAAAATTATAAGTATTTTGAAAAATTGTGATACAATATAGCTTAACAAAAGGGGAGATAATATATGATTACGTTTTATATCGTTCGTCATGGCGAAACTTTATTTAACCAAAAACATTTGGTGCAAGGGTGGTGTGATTCTCCATTAACCAATCAAGCAATAGAAAACGCAAGAGCATTAGGGAAAAGACTTCAGAATATTAAATTTGAAGGTGTATATACTTCCAGCAGTGAACGTGCATGGCGCAGTGCAAAATATATAATGGAGGATCGTCATCCTAATGATGTGCAGCTGTGTGATGAATTAAAAGAAATCAATTTTGGTATAATGGAAGGCGAAAATGAATTCGTTGGAAGAATTGCCAAACAACAACATCATCGAGAGTATGGCTGGGTAGATGAAGGCGGTGAAAATATGGATATGATAAGAGCAAGAGTTTATCGTATCTTGAAGGAAATCGCAGAAAAACATCAAAATGGCAATGTCTTAATTGTGACACATGGTGTGGTCATGATGTCGTTATTAGATGATTTAAAGTCTGGCTATATGGAAGCACAGGGACCAGGTTTTCATATCAATAATTTAGCTATAATGAAAATCAGTTATGAAGCAGAACAATTTAAAATCATAAAGGTGAATGGGTGATCAATATGAAAAAGTTTATACAAATATGTAGTTGTATCTGTCTGGTTGCGATGATGTTATGTTCTTTTGTCATGCCTGTCAAAGCATCAGCGGGATATGAATATGAATCTTTAGATGTACATGTAGAAGTAAATGATCGTCGAGAATATAAAGTGAGTGAGAAGATGGTCATTCATTTTATGAGCCCAATGCATGGAATTATTCGTGATATTCCTATGAACAATGGATATGAAGCATGGAATGTAAAAGATATATCCGTTACAGGGATGCCATTTACGAAGGAAATCACTGCGGATGGTTTTGCGATAAAAATTGGGGATCCAGATAATGAAATTCAGGGAACAAAAGAAATTACACTTACCTATACACTTGCACATTATCAGGATGATGATCCCAAGGAAGATTTCATACATATCAATTTGTTGGGAACCGATTATGATGCAGATGTTAAAGCATTTCATGGAGATATTGAATTCCCAAATAAAGAAAAGCTGAAAGATATTCAGGTAACATCAGGGGAAAATGGCAGTACGGATAATGAATATACCACATTTACTCAGCAGGGAAATCACCTGATTGTGGATAGTCAGCGATATGTTGGAAGTGGCATCGGCATTAGCGCAAAACTTCATTTTGAAAATGGAATCTTTCCAAATGCTCCACAATATGAGTATTCTTATGTGATACGTGATCAATCAAAACATATTACCATAGATGAAAAACAGAATATACAGGTGGAGGAACAATTAACATATGACACATCAAAATCCCTTGCAAATATACAGATACCGTTTATTTGTGATGACTGGGAGGTGGCAGACTATGATGTCACAGATGTAAAAATAGAAACAGATGGGGATTATGATTATACAGATAGTGGTGCATGGATCAGAACACAGAAAAGTAGTGGCACGGTGAAGCTATCTTATCGTATTCATCCACATCGTGTATATAAAAATGAGCTATATCTGAAGCTGAACAATGAGGAACAGGATACATATATTGAGCATTCTAAAATTGCGATTACAACACCGGATACACCGAATGCAACCATCCTATTAAAACGAGATGGTTCTGATTTGGATACTTCATTTATCAAAACAAGTGTAAACGATCATACAATGGATGTAGAAACAACAGATGTAATCAAACATGGGGCAAGTTATGGTATTATGTTGAAAATAAACGATGGCGTATATCAGCGTACATCTTCTATGATGCGTATTCTCATGCTTGGATTATCCGCAGGTTTATTGATTTTATATTTATTCCTCCGTTTTGTGAAATATCGTAAAGAAACACCAATCGCTCCTGTAAATTTCTATCCACCAAAGGGTATGAACAGTGCGGAAGCTGGTTATGTCATTGATGAGAAATTAACCTATAATGATGTCGCATCGTTAATATTTTATTGGGCAGATAAAGGGTATTTAAGCATCCATTATAGTGAACATGGCTATTTGTTTGAAAGAAACGCTGCCCCATCCACAAGTGCGCCATTTTATGAAGCAAAATTATTTGAGAAAATGTTCTCTTATGGAAAAGGCGGACTTGTAGGAAAGAGTGATCTGAAATATCGTTTTTATCGTGATGTGGAACAAGCAAGCAGGGAACTTATGGATATCTATGATGGAAAGAAAGGATTGGATGATCCAAAAGCATATGCTGTTCGTTCTTTATGTATTACCACAAGCATTTTTCCATTAAGTTTATATCTTTATGATTGTGTTAAGCAGATAAGTGAAAATCATACATTGGCAATGGGTATTCTTGCGATCAGTGTGATTCCATGGATTTTGTCGTTATTGATGGTGTTGATTAGTAAAAAACCGCATAAGCCATATAAAATAGATGTTCCTGTAATGACATATTGGCTAGAATTGTTTATTTATGTGATTGGTGGTATTTTCTTTGTGATCGTTTATGATTTTGACATGATGATGCTGGCAGCGCCTATTTTATCTATTGTTTTATTCATGATTGCGAAAGGTATTCGTAAAAACAGCGATTATCGTTCAGAAATGTTATCTTCACTTCTTGGTTTCCAGGAATTCTTAAAGACCACAGAAAAAGACCGATTGGAAATGTTATTGGAAGAAGATTCAGAATATTACTATCATATTCTTCCATACGCACAGGTATTGCATGTCAGTGATATGTGGATTCATAAGTTTGAAAATATCGTTGTGCCATCACCAACATGGTATGATGGGGATGAACGATATGAGCATCGTATGATGTATGATATCATGAAAGATATACAATCCGATATGAAAGATGCATGTGCAAGCCCTGAAAATAATCATACTTCTTCTACATCTTCTTCATCAGGTGGTTCTGGTACCGGAAGTGGAAGCGGTGGTGGAGGAAGCCATGGCTGGTAAGAAATTATATCGTATTATCATTTGTTTTCTATTATGTCTTTTCTCTATTGAATTTCCAATCATAGAAGCAAACGAAGAAGCTGGATATGTATATGATGAATTAAATGTTATCGTTACGATTAATGAAGAAAAAGAATATCATGTAGAAGAACATATGGTGATTGATTTTCAAAAAGAAATGCATGGAATCATTCGTGATATACCGAAAGAAAGTCAAGTAGAAGATGTTAGAATCAAAGATGTAAAAGTGGAAGGAATGCCTTATCATATACAGCAAAGCTCAGATCTTATGCAGGTAACGATTGGGGATCGTGAACAACTGGTAAAGGGGAAAAAAGAAATTGTATTAAGTTATACATTAACACATTATCAGGATGATGATCCTCTATATGATGATGCATATATAAATGTATTGGGAGATAATTATGATACAGAAGTGAAGAAATTTCATGCCCAGATCAGTTTCCCTAAAAAAGAACAGCTAGAGGAGTTCCACGTTACATCTGGAAAGCGTGGCTCTACAAGTAATCCTTACACCACAGCAACGACATCAGGTAATCAATTAATCATTGATGCATCACAAAAGCTGGATGATCATATGGGTATTACTGCCCATTTAAGATTTCAGGAAGCTACATTTTCTAAAGCCCCTGTTTATCCATATCCTTTCACCATTCAACAAATGAAAACAGAAGTGAAAGTAGATGAAGCACAGGATTTTAATGTAACACAGACATTTACTTATGAAAGCATTATTGATCATCAAACATATCGTATGCCACTTATTCATCAGAAATGGAAAAACAATACGTATAGTATAAAAGATTTAAGTGTCGAGGGTGGAAAGTATAGTGACTTTATAAATCAGATAGACCTTTATTTAGAAAAGGGAACACATACCATTACGATACGTTATCAAGTACATCCTTACCATTTGATGAAAAATGCGCAAACACTCACCATGAACGATCAGGATATGCATACCCGTATTGATGAATATATATGTATATTGGATATGCCATATATTCCAGATATTTCTATGCGCATCCAGCATAATGGGTCAGGAAATAAGGCTGATATGATTCAAAAAGAAGAAAAAGATGGTACCTTAATTCTAACAACAACCCAACCACTCAAAAACAACGATTTATATACAGTGCTGGTACCTATGAATACAACATATTTTCACAGAGATACCTTTACTTCTAATATGGGATTATATCTTACAATTCCATTATTGATAGGTATGATTATCTTACGTTTTATATGTAAAACAAGAAACCTGATTACCCCGATAAACTTTCATCCCCCTGTTGGTTTAAACAGTG
>OGXN01000922.1_pt1 | contig 32743 bp, 19 predicted proteins | sample 1576281 | NCBI WGS metagenome assembly OGXN01 (sample SAMEA3541494, study PRJEB24748) | human gut metagenome | biome: human gut; feature: human-associated habitat; material: faeces | place: China | collected 2012
ATGAATGGCTCCCCCGGTTGGGCTCGAACCAACGACCTAGTGATTAACAGTCACCACGTATCCCTTATAAAATAAGGAACAAACAAACTTGCGGACAAATTGCGGACAATTTCCTTGATCTCAAAAAATACTTCTTTTATGATCGCATCATGACAACGATTCAGAAGACAAATGTTCACAAGCGAACCGCAAAATCGCGCTTGGACAAGCTGTTTCCCAATCGCACAAAATACGCGGAAGGAATAAGCGCTTCTGTGGAAAACAGGAGAAAGACCAGTCCATTCCGGGTAAAATACCGCCCCAAAGTAGGCAACGGGTTCAGCAAATACTTTCTCACTCCACAAGAAGCGGATGAATATGCCATGGAACTGACAACCCAAATTCTTCGTGACGGGCAGAACTTTCAGCTAAGTACGTCGGAAAAAGCAGCTATGGTTCTTTGGAGGAATCACAGGGAAAACAGGCTGGCAACCGGCAAATCCAGTATGACGTTGGATGAAGCCATCCAATTCGCCATCCAAGCGGAAAAAGACAATGACGAGACCGTACAATACCCTCTCGTCTCTGAAACCTTCGCTCAATTTTTTGCCTACAAGGAAAAGGAAGCCGCTGGAAAAAACACGGAATCGGCCCTTCATAACGTCAAACGCTTCCTGGCGGACGTGGACAAATGCCTGAACGTCCTGGACTCGGAAACCCGGATCAATGAACTTGAAAAAGTGGAAACCGTCCAGAACATAGAAGAAGAGCTTTACGATACCATCACAGGCCGCGACGGGGGCTATCCCACAAAAACCACCATGAACCACTACCGCCGTGCCCTGAACGTCCTTCTGAACTGGAGCATCAAGCGGGAACTGATAGCTAAAAACCCCATTGACCTCCTCCCGGCCATTACGGATGAAGAACCTCCCCGTGAAACATACTCCCCGGAAGAACTAAAAAACCTTCTCACCCTGGTCTATACCAGCCATCCTGACTACATTCCCTGGCTGGTTCTCGGCTCCTTCTGCGGCGTGCGTTCACGGGAAATTGCCCGCATGGAATGGAAGGACATTCATTTGGAAGATAAGGAACTCATGGTTCCCCACATGAAGACAAAAACCGGGGAACCCCGCCTTGTTCCCCTGCCTGACGCTGCCGTGGCCTGGCTGCAATACTGGTTTGCCCTTGGCAACAAGGCGGAAGGCTTCATCGTCCCGGCAGCCAACACAAGCCGTCGTATTTGGACCATGGGTCGGTGGATGGAAACCTTGAAAAAGGAAGGGTTCAACTGGAAGCGCAACGCCCTCCGCCACTCCTTCGCCTCCTACGCCTGCGCCCGTGAAATGGTCTATGAACAGGTCGCCTCCTGGCTAGGCAACTCCCCCGCCGTCATGGCAAAACACTACCGCAAGGCCAAAGGCAAAAAAGAAGCCAATGAATGGTTCTCCATCACTCCCTCCGTTATTGAGACTGTCCAAATCAAAGCAATGAGAAAAAGTTAACATTTAAAAGAACAAAGCAATAATCCTCAACTTTTGTCTACCCCCGATAAACTCACCCCTACCAGCTCCCAAACAGTCAGATAAACTGCATATTTTTATTGAATTTAGTCAGATAAACTGCATTATTTGACTCAGGGAATTATGGAAGCGAGCATCAGAAACCAGTTAAGAGAAAAAATCTTTTCCGGGAAGACGGAGGGGGAGGTTTTCGCCTCTTCCGACTTCTTTGCCTTCTGGTCTCGCACAGCGGTTGATCAGGCTCTTTCCCGAATGGTCAGGGATGGGGAACTCAGAAGAATACTTCCCGGTATTTATGAGGTTCCAGCTGTGAACAAAAAGTTCAAGCTGCCGGTTCCCACTGATCCGGAAAAAGTAGCACAGGCCTGGGCAAGAAAAAACAATGCCCGTCTTTTACCCAATGGTATTTATGCCGCCAATGCCTTGTGGCTCTCAGACCAGATGCCGGGCCAGTACGAATATTTGACTGACCGGCCATCCGCCATGGTCCGCGTAGGTAACTGGAAACTTCGGTTCAAAAAAACGGCCCCAAGATTCATGGCCCTGTCGGGACGCATCACGGGGCTTGTCGTTCAGGCACTGCGCTCTCTCGGCAAAGAAAACATGGATGAGCGATTTGTCGTCAGCCAATTATCCAAACGACTTTCCCCGGCCGAAAAACAGCAACTCTCCAGAGATATAAATGCCGTCCCGGCATGGATGCGCCCCGTTCTTCAACAAGTCATTTCATCTTCATCTCCTCATGTCTGATTTTCTTTCCCTTCCTGATTCGGAGCAAATATTCCTTTTCCGTCATATCGGAGAACAACTGGGAATTACTCCCTCCATCGTTGAAAAGGACTTCCTTGTATGCCGGGTTCTTCAAATTCTCTTCGGAGAAGAATCTCTATCCCCTTATTTATGTTTCAGGGGAGGAACTTCCCTTTCCAAAGCGTACAAGGTCATCCGGAGATTTTCAGAAGACATAGACATTGCTCTGTCGCCCGGATTCTTTCCTGATCTGCAAGAGGATGATATGCCCAACCATCTTCAATCTGCCAGTCAAAGAGAGGCAAAACTGAGGAAACTGCGTCCTCTTTATCGGAAAATGATGGAAACGGTTCTTCTTCCTCTTATGGAACGAAATCTTAATGGAATGGAGAAAAAACATATCCATGTGGAATTGGAAAACCTGTCGGAGGCGCGAGACCCGTTTGTTCTGCTCGTTCATTACACATCACTCTTCCATCAGGAAGAAAACACCTACATTCGCCCATTCGTGAAAATCGAATTGAGTGGACGGGCTCAAACAGAACCTTCCGAAACAAGGACGGTCGATTCCTATATCGGTGAAGGCGTTGCCGAGTTTTCAGCTCCGGCAGAAATCCGCACGGTAAGCCCCTCCCGCACCTTTTGGGAAAAGTGCTTTATTCTCCATGAAAATAATACAAAACCGGTATCACATGACCGCCGGAACATCAAACCCCGGATGGCACGCCATTATTACGATGTCGCCATGCTGGTCAAAGCCGGATACGTTGACCGGGAACTGTTCTTCGATGTAAGGAACAAGCGCAAGCTCTACCATTGGCAAACATGGGTGGATTACGACACACTTTTACCGAAACAACTGGAATTGATTCCCGGATCTTCCGAACTTCTCGGAAAATGGAAAAGTGATTACGAACGCACATCCTCCATGCTTTTTGATGATCCGGAACCCTTTGACTCACTGGTAGAAGTCATCAAAAACCTTGAAATGAGTGGCAGAGAATAATCGCGCACGGTCACACATCCCTCGACTATGACGCCTGCCCTGAATGAATTTTATCGGAATAGGAAACAGATATCCCCTCCTGAGGCGCGTTTCCCCCCGGAGAGAACAAGGCGGAAGGAGACAAAACGTAAGACCAAGGCTCCATTCCGAAGAACTGAACCAATACCTTCTTACATATCCCCGCCAATCTTTCATGGTTATTTTGGGGAACATTCCCCCAAGTCCCCATAACTATTCCAACCACCATCCGGCAAACAAATGAAATAAACCCGTTTCACACAACTCGACGGATAAGAAAATCAACTATCCCTGTTACCAGTTAAACACATCTTTGCCCCTAGCCACCATTGCCTTTACCTAAACCTGCGCCTGAGGTCAGAAAAGCCCTCGGAATTATCAAGCGTTGCGGGGTACCTTCGGCCATCTCCCGGTCCCCTATGTTGTAGTGGCAAAAGGCCAGCTCCTCCGGAGCGGCCCCCAGACTCTGCACACCGCCCCTCATCTGCCAGTACCAGTGAATATCCGCCTTCACCACGTCACACAGCCGGATAAAATTCTTTTCTCCGCCGTCGGACAGAGGCAGGTGATCCAGATGAGAACGTATGTCCCTGGGGCCGTCCACCCCCCATCTCATGCGGAACTTCCAGCCCTTCATCACCACCCTTCCCACCTCCGGCTGCTCCCTCCCCATCTTCTCCAGAATCCCGCCCACACTCAGACCGGGACGGCAGTAAAGATACTCATCCATGTCGATAAAGGCACACCAGTCCAGCTTCCCCCTGTACCTGCGGATAAAATCCTCATACGCCTCCACCTGCCCGTGGACAATCTGCCCCGTCTTCGTGTTCCTCGGCTGCCAGGGAATAACCTTCACACGTTCCTCCCCGTACCGGGCCGCCAGCCCGTGAAGCCCCTTTTGAATATCCCCGTCGCTCAAATGCGCCGTCAGCCTCCCGTACTCCTCACCCCGCTTGCTCCTGCCCTCCCGTTGCAGCTGGCCCCCGTAAAACAGAGAATCCCCCCGCAAACCTCCCGTACTCCCTGTATTGTCGTAAATCGCCACCAGACTGGCACCGGCTCGCAAGTGGAACTCAATCCAGTCCCGCAGCCAGTACCAGGACTCCCTGGGCAGAGCCACCACACACACACCATCGCACCTCCGGCGCGGACAGAGCGGCGACAGCCAGCCCCACTCTCTCCCGCTCCCGTCCGGCCATCTTCCGCCCCCGGCCACCCGACGCCCGTTTTAAAATATACGCACCTGCCTGCTTCTTCCGGGTAAAACGTTCCCTCCCCCCTTTCTCCCACTCCAGCACCAGCTCCCGGTCCGTATAACGCAGCACGGCAGCCCTCCCTCCCGTCCTCACCCGACATCCGGCCACTCCCAGAATGCGGAAACAATCATTCCATTGTGGGTGCTCCAGCTCCACCAGGTACTCCGCACGGGCCGGATCGTCGCACACCTCCTCATGCAGAATCTCCTCCTGTTCCGCCAGAGGATTCTGCGGCGTTGCCGGAACCGGCGCCAGCAGCGGAACATACCCGTCCACGGCGGAAAGACTCTGCCCTCCCAGATGCATGATCACACGCATCATCAGCGCGTCGGCATCCAGCCCGTAGGCTCCGTGCTTCGGGTCACGCCCATCGGGGAACAGAGACGCCATGCATGCAGGGTCACGTTCGCATTCCAGCAACACATCCACCGCTTCCCGCGTCAGCACATAAAAAGGCGGCACACCCGGGCACCCCACACCCCCTGCATCCTCCACATATTGATACCCCCTGCATTCCCTCATCGCGCGACATACCCCACCCTCATAACCGGAACAATTTGACGGCAACTGGTCAAAAACCCGGTTCACCCTCTCCAGCAAACCCGGAGAACAACAAAAATCCTCCTTCGGAAAAAGAAACAACTCCCAATCGCCCAGCTCCATCCCCCGCACCGTGTCCAGCAAATCGGAAACCCGGTTCTTCATCGGGTAATACCGCAAAGTCAACCGACCTTCGTCAATCCATGACCGGTACCGGGGCTGCACTACATCCCGGAAACAATCTTCCGTCACCCCCTTCACGGCGGCAAAAACATGACTCCGTTCATATCCCTGCGCCAGAAAACCGCCTGCCAGCCGCTCCAAACAATCCAGACGGCGGACACTCAAACAAACAGCCATGCTCCGTTCCAGGGAAGAAAAATGCGGGGAATCGCTCATGGTACTCCTATCAGGCTACCCCGGAAATTCTGAAAAAGCAACAAGGAAGCAGGAAAGCCGTTTCCTGACATGAACAAAATGAAATCACCCCCCTCCGGGAGCCTTCGAAAAATCTATTCCTCAATCTTTCGTCCTCGGCAACTGATACCTCTCCGCCCCCACTCCATCGTGATCCCTCTCCGCCAGAGCGGAGAAATGGCGGCGGAGCCGTTCCGGTGATTTGGACAACCTTCCCATTGACCTGAACCGGGGCTACCAGCACAGAAACCGCCCCCAGGTCGCCCGAGCCGCCGTCAAACTCCGGAGCATTCATGAAAAACTCGTCCCCGCCCTTGCCTCCGTCGTCCGGGAGTCTTGCTGGACGGAGGAGGAAGACACCCCGGAGGAACGCGCCCATTGGGCCGCCGTTCGGAAGGAAACGGAAGCCCGCCTCGCCATCTGGTTGAGGGACTTCATGACCGCTATCCGCAATCTGGAACTCTGCCCCATGTTTTGATAAAACGGATCAAATGTCAAAATCGGTCATATTATATAATTCCCATTTGCCGTTTTTCATTTGATAACAATAAGTGGACATTAAACCTTTATTTTCATTAACAGCTGTAACTTTTGCACTATTGAGTGTAAAAAGCACACTGACGGAATGAAGCTTTCCTTGCCCTTTCTCTATCACCTTCTCAAGAGGAAGAATAAGTGTTTTAATGAAATCGTTTTCTATATCATCATTGAAACTTCCCACATCTTTATAACTGAAACCTCCCCCCTCTTTCTTGCTTTTTTCGGAGATGTATAGTTTTTTATCTCTGATTTTGATAACGTAGCTCTTCCCCCCTTCATTAAACAACACTATTTCATTATATTCCGGATAGATATATACTTGACACAATAGAGAAAATTTACCAAATTGAGGCACTTCTCTTATAAGATAAGCCCACGTTTTTTCTACGACCGGCCAACTCTTCTGGTAAACCTCCAACAACTGCACCGCGGCCGCCTGGGCAGCCTTTTCTTTTTCTGCGTCACTACCCATGCAGGGGCTGGCGTAAATGGCGGGGATAAGAAATAAGGAAGAAAAAAAAGGATGTATTCTAATATTCATTGTTGATAGAGTTTATTGTTCAATAACGGGAGAGCCGGGTAAAGGAGGATAGGGCACCCCATCTCCAGGGCCGCCTGTCGTATGGTCGTTTTCATCAAACATGTCATCAATTTTCTTCCCATAAGTATCTTTTACAACTTTGGCTTTTTCATTACAAGCATTCTTCTGGCCTCTCTTGAAAGTATATTTATCTTTCTTTGCTTCATCTAGGATCTTATTGATTTTTTTAGTCCGGCTTTTAACATGTCGCTGTTCATGTCCATAGATTCCAGCCAATGTAACCTCCTCGCCATTGACTACACTTCCTAATTGTGGCTGATTTCGTGCTATTGTAATAACAGGAGTATAAGTAGCGGTACACACGATAATCCACTCCTTCTTCTTCCCTTCGCCTTCGCACTCGCATTTGCAGGAAAAACTATGGTCACGAGTAGTACCACTTGCCCCCCCACCAGAGTACTCAGGGGCTATTTTTGCAGGATCAGGTTCTTCAAACTTGATTTTTACAGCTTTCCCTCCTTCTTTGGGTTTCAATCCCAATAAGTCCACCTTCATGTTAGGCTGATTAGCAACAAAAGCATACAAATTAACGCCCCCCGCTTCTTCAATAAAATCGCGGGTGATCCATCGTCCGCTAGCCGGATCATAATATCGGTAATTATAATAGTTCAATCCGGTCAGGGTATCGTAGGATTTTGTGCTAAACTGATAGGTATAATTCCTGTTGCCTGTCTTTTCCGTCACGTTCCCAAAAGCATCATATCCATAATGGGCTGCTATATCCCCGGTTCCTTCTTCCGTCAGATATTCCGTGATGTTGCCGTTTCCGTCATAGCAGGGGTAGCTGGTCAGCGGCAGTTGCCTGTCGTGCTCCGTTACGGAAATCATCCCTCCTATGCCTCCGGCTCTCTGGGCCGTACCGGACAAATCATTGCCCCAGGCATAAGTCGTCTTGAGCGTCCGATTATTGCTCTTGTACTCCGCAATGGCGTTGTACCCGTCGTATAAAGTAACCGTATCTCCCTTGTGGATTCTGCGCCCCATGTGGTCGTAGGAGTAGCTTTCCCGGACTTCGCCATTTTGTGTCACTTGGACGGGGCGGCTTTCCGCGTTGTAGGTAAAGGAGAGGGTATCCCTGTCGGAAATCCCTTCAGTGGGAGTCAGACCGGTGAGCTGGTTCCCGTCAGCATCATAAGTCGGAGCGGTGGTTCCGATCCGGGAATACTGGTTGAGCGCATTGGCCATGTAAACGGTATCCGCAGCGTCTTCCTTCCGATTCGTTCTCCGGTTGCCTATCTGGTCATAGGCGTAGCTGTCCTCGTTCGCGCTGATAATCTGCCCCAGTACATCATACCCCCAGGCCCAATCCGCAGGGGTGGACGCGAATGCTTCTCCCTCCGTGGATACGGAAGTTCGTTGACCAAGGCTGTTCACTGCATAAGAGTATGCGGAAATAATGGGAGTACCCTCTTTGCTTTTCCAGCAGTTGAGCTTGCTGGAGAGCACATCACGGTTAGACTCGTAAACATGGGTGACGGTATGAAGGGGCGCTGTCACTTGGCTAATGAGGTGCGGTGAATTCGGCAGGTAGGCATAAGTAAATTCCTTACCGTCTGCGTTCACTCCAGCCAGTTGCCCCATTGGGGTATAGGTATAGGAAAGGGTTTGTTCTATGGTATCGCCGTTCTTTAGTTGATAGCCGGTCGGTCTGCCATGGGAATCATAGGAACGGATAAGGCTTCGTTCCAGATTGCCGTTGACGGTCGGTATCGTGATCTGTTCCTCCGTGATCTGATCCTGATCATTGTAGATGTATTGATAGGCGGCTACTCCCTCTATAGCTGCGGAAATCGGCCTGTCCAACTGATCATAAGCGAAGGTCTTCGTGGGCGTCATACCGTTGTCGTTGACCTGGACGGCCGTTTGCCTTCCTGCGGGATCGTAGGAATACGTGGTAACGTTCCCGCGTGCGTTGGTCTCTGTCTTGAGTTTTCCCCCCGGCGTGTACGTATAGCTCATACCTCTGCCGTCGGCATAGGTCTTCTGTGAAAGGTTCCCGGTAGCGGTATCGTAGGTCCACGTCGTTTTGTCGCCCACCGCCCCTTCCGGCCATGCGGCGGCAGCCCCCACGTGAACCCGGTAGGTAGTCATCCTCGTCTTTTGCCCGTAGGCGTCATATTCATAACTGACCGGGTACTGTTGCCTTCCCCATTGGCGAACGATTCTTCCCTCGGTATCATAGTCCTTGCATTGTTCCGTACCATCGGGAAAAACTGTTGTCATCAAACGCCCGTAATCATCATACCGATAGGAAATAACAGATTGATCCGGCATAGTTTTTCTAAGAAGAAAGCGCGCCCCTTCGTCGTAGGAGTACGTCGTCGTTCCTGTTCGACCATCTGTCCACGTCAGTAAGTTCCCCCATACGTCCTGCGTCTGGCTTCCCGTTGTAATGATCTGTCCGGAAGAATCTTTTTGTACAAACGTCACGGAAGCAACATGCCCGTCAACCATCGTGTAACCTGTTTCTAAAACTTGTCCGTTCGGACTGGTTTCACTTACTGTATGACTTTTTCCTTGAGAAGAGATGGGTGGATATTCCTGAATCGTATATCCGGCAACTCCCGGCGTCTGGCTTCGTATTTTCGTGCCGTCTTCCGTTGTCCACGTCAGGGAGACTGGCTGGCAGCTTCCCTGCCATGCGCGGGAAGTGACCGTTTTCCAGGAGCCTTTGCCTTCAGGCCAGGAGGGGTCAAAGACGCGCTCGCTTTTCTCCATCCGGTCAATCGCGGCAGTAAGCACTCCATCCCCATTGAGATCCAGCCCGCTGATCTGCACCTCGTTTTCATAGGCATGAAGCTGCTTTTCCCCGTCGGGCAATACAGTTTGTATGATTCTTCCCGCCATATCGTAACCATATTGAGTCAGGGCGCTCCCACTGAATTGTTCGGTTACGGTATGGTTCAGTAAATCCGTCGTCGTCGTCCGGCTTCTGCTTCCGTCTGTCACGGTTGCAGTCAGACCTCCGCCATGTTGAGCCGTGGGAGTATAGGTATAAGCCTGGGTAAGACCCGTTGTCCCCGTTTCACTAAGGAGCTGGCTATCTGCCGAAAAAATGCGGGTTAATGTCGTTCCATAGGGAGTATGCGTCGATTCTGTTCGGGCGACAATATCTTCATCGTACTGTGTCACCAGCATTTTCCCTCCGAAACTGGGTCTCTTCTGTTCCACCATCTGCCCGGCCTGATTCTTGCTGACTTCACTGACCAGATACTTCTGTCTGCTTCCCTTTGCCTGTTTCCACTGGATGGCTGTTAATCCCCTGTATTCCGTGCTGGTGGTAATGCCTTTGCTCGTAACAGCGGTTTTGCGTCCCTGGGCATCATAGGTATAAGTGCTTTCTATTCCATCCCGTCCCCTCTCCCACGTCACATGGCAGCAATCCTTCCGCTGTTCCGTATAATCGTTCGGATCGTTGTCGTACACCCATTTCAGGCAGGTCCCCGCATTGTCAAACTGCACGCCCGTTTTGCTCCCCAGCCAGTAGGCCTGACCGCCTTCCAGCGCATACCGTACTTCCTCTTTCAGCTTCCCATTGTCCTTGTCCTCTATACTGACCGTCCTTGTACCATGCATCACATTTCCTTCTCCATATCCCGTATCTTCCGTAATCGTGAGGTTCTGTTCATTCAGGGTATAGCTGTACAGGCTCATGCTCCCGTCCGCATAATGAACGCTGACCGTTTTCCCTCGCAGATGTACCGGGACGTCCTTCGCGTTACGATAGCGTATCGTCGTCGTAATCTTGTCCCCTCCGGCGTGTGGCTGGTGCCGTACTTCTCTGACCATTTGATGGTCTGCACGGCTTTTCTCCGTCCATTCCTTGGCTATCGTGATGCCTCCCACAGTTTCCGTGATGTCTTCAATCCCCGTATCCGTATTGCAGTAGGTTTCCTGCCTGACGCGGATTTGCCCCTGCGGGGCCTCTCCCGGTTCGTGTGCCGCCGTGTTCAGCCACGGGCTTTCCGTCCGGGTCATTTCCAGACCGGCGCTCGCGTTTTCGTCATAGTATTTGTTTTCCCAGTACCCGTCGTTGCGACGCAGTGTTCTTACCTTGCCGTAGGAGGCGGGTGCCAGCGGATCGGAATAGTAGGTGCAGCTGGTTTCCGTAGCAATAGGATTCATGGGAGTCCCGTCCTCATTGACGGCATTGCATTCATAGAGTGGTACAAATCCTTCTTCTTCCTTATAGATAGCTCTCCGTCCAGCCTTCCGTTCTACAAGGTGCCACTGGCCGTCCGTTCCCAGCTCTTCCACGGTACACAGGAACTTTTCTTCCTGTGGTTCCCCGTTTGGAATAGCCGTGATCCTATTGGTGGCCCGGCGGTATTCCACGGCGGACAGACCTTCCCCCTTCAGGTACGTTTTCGCATGGATGATTGTGTAGGGTTCCGGCCCTACCGCCTGCATCGTCTTTTCACTCTTGACGCTGGGGAACTCCCCGCTGTTGTTGACAGTCTCCCTGCGGAAGCTGTTGTCCGCCTCCTGCACGTAACGGAAAATCATGTGAGCCTTCCTGCCGTCCTTGACCTGATACAGACCGTTTACCTTGCCTGCCTTGATGTCGTCGGGCTTGTACAGCCGCAGTTCCAGTGTTTTTGTTTCCGGCGTAAACACGGCGTCCATGAACCCCGTATCTCCTTTCACCTGCCGAATGTTGGTATCCATATCACGCACCACTTCTGCCCCGGTTCCAAAAATTTTCAAATTGGCCGGATTCACGAAGTTGGGGGAAAATCCCCCGGCTATCTTGATAGGAGTGGTGGTAGCTCTGCCGGAACGGAGAGAGCGAGTCCCGCCTCCCCCGCCTTCGACCAATTCATAGGAATCGTCCAGCCCCACTTCCGTTGGGTCGGAAGGGCATTCCTCGTCTTTAGATACCTGAATTGTTACGGGTTCCTCTTCGGAGGGAGTGTCACCGCAGCTTCCACCGTCGCCCGAGCAGGAAGAACATTGTTTCTTCTTATAGGTACAGGTCTTGTCCGGATTGTTCTCATTACCACCGGACTCCGCATAGAGCGTCCCCAGAAAAGAAAGCATAAAGGCCACCCCCATCAGGGAAGCCATGGTAGAAAGAGAAGAAGAAGTTTTCATGGTAGGAATTGGTTGTGCAGTAAAAGTGAAAAGGAGAAAGTAAGTAGCTTGGTTGGTAAAAAATCAGTTAAATCAGCACTGGCCTTCCAGGCGAGCCAAACTCTTTTGGGCCGGTTGGGACAGGTTCAGGTTCGTATCTGCCACCGCAGCAGCAGTTCCGGCACTTTTGGAGACGCTTTCGGGCACTTACATGACCGCCTTCATGAACACCTGAGCCGGGAGGGGGAGATACTCGACCTCCAGTGCAGCCAAAGTGAGGAACAGAGGATAACGAGGGCAAAGAAAAACTTTCATGGCGTTAGAAGAAGATAAAAGAAACTATTCGTCCTATAATGGACGCCCCAACCTCAAAAAAATCAAGTCACATTTTACCTTAAATCTCTAACAGCTAATTATTCATTCGTTTGTTTAATAACAAATCATGCCCATAATCCGCTGAATGTAAAAAATCATTCTCCAGCCTTCCTCCTTTAACGAAACCCGCTTTTTCACGGAACAATCAATTCCCCTCTCTGAAGCCCGGCTCCAACAATCCCCAAATACACCACCCATCCGCCCAAACACCTCAACAACAATTCAAAAAACTCTCAACTTCCAAACCGTCTCTAGTCTCTGGTAACTCTTCTCTAATCCCCCTTTCCTTTGTCTCGACCTAAGATCTCTCCCCTTGTCGATACAAATAGAAAAAGAGAACAACTTCCGCCTTTCATAATCTTTGACGCTGCATTTCTTCCGGCAAAACACTTCACGCCATTTCCATTCTCTTGGTCGATTAACCATCTCCTGTCGGGTGTCCCGATGATCCTCCATGTATGAGCCTGAAAGCCTCCATCGGAGACAAACTGAAACGCGCCAAAAGCTGGGAAAAACTCTCCATCGCAGCAGAAGAATGGCGTCAAAGCCGCTCCCATGACCTGGACGGCCTTCTCCTTGACCTGAACCGGGGCTGGCAACACAGAAACCGCCCCCAGGTCGTCCGTCCGCCATCAGGCTCCGAGGCATTCATGAAAAACTCGTCCCCGCCCTCGGCACCGTCGTCCGTGAGTCCTGCTGGACGGAGGAAGAAGACACCCCGGAGGAACGCGCCCATTGGGCCGCCGTTCAGAAAGAAACGGAAGGCCGCCTCGCCATCTGGTTAAGGGACTTCATGACCGCTATCCGCAATCTGGAACTCGGCCTCATGTTTGATGAGGCAACCACCATCGGCCAGGCCGGCACCGCCCTCCCTCCGGCTAAAGAGGCCCTGTTTGCCAACATTGGAAAAATGCTGGCGGAACTCAAGCGGGTGGATAGCTAAGCTATCCAGGAAAGTTACCTTTGAATAAACAATCATTTCACGGTATGGGCTATGTAAAAAACTCGCTATTTTTTGTCGCTCTTATCTGTTTCATCGGCAGATGAATCTTTCTTTGGAGATAAGAGTTCCTTGATAAATCTTTCTATTTCTATTTTTTCGGAAGGAGTAAAAGGCATTAGTTTTATTCCTTCTGTTTCGGCAATATATTCTTTAACTTTTTCTCCAAAGAAAAAATTATTTTCTCTAAATCCCATATCTTGAATTGGAGTTTGAATCTTCTTTAATGATGAAAAAACCTCTTTCAAGGAATTATAATATTTTACCTTATAAATTCCGGACGGCAATTCATGTCTTAAATCACGGATTATAATACTAAAATAGGATTTTCCGCCTTCACTAAATTTAGGCACACAAATAGCCGTAACATTTCTCATGCTTTCTGAATTATACCCCCCTTCCTCTTTAGCTAAAGAGGAAGGGGTCATAAGAAAACCTACCAATAAGGATAGTAATCCTAGTCTTATATTTTTCATATATTTATATTATATCACATCCTGTTAGCTGTCAACATCTATCCCTTGCTCAGGCACACACACAGGAGAACAAAATATGGTATAGCCTCGATTTAAAGCGTCTGTTATCGGATCTTTTACTCCGGGAATGACCGGAAGATCACCAGGTTTATGGCTCCAAGTCCCATCATCGTCCAGCCGATACCAATGATAATCCCCATATGGCAAACCTGGTTGAGGGCTCTTAATACCACCTATTACCTTATAATGGCATTTCTTGCAACTTCCGTCTGATTCCGGATCTATTGCTCCTCTACTTTTTATATCATTGATGATAGTGGCACAGGTATAACTATTACCCGGTTTAGGAAGAGGTCCTGGATTTATTTTAGGTTCCTCTGTTGGTTTCTTAGGATCATTACAGACATAACGGTAGCAATTCCCTTGTGTTGGTACTGGTAAAAGTGGAGGCCGGGGGGGGCCACCACCCCATTCGGGATAAGTTCCGGCAGGTATCATCCCTAACACATCATAACGTGAGACGGGATTATTTATATTAAATCCATACGGATTAAGATCATAGCTGTTTTCTTCAAGAATATCCCTGCTAATCCATCTTCCGCTTACGGAATCGTAATGCCTGTAATGATAATAATTTAATCCGCTCAAGGAATCGTAAGGCGTTGTGCTGAATTGATAGCGGTACTCCTTATCTCCAGTCTTGCGTATAACATTGCCGAAGGCGTCATATTCATAATGAGCGGCAAGTATCCCCAGATTCTCTTCCGTTAAATACTCGGTAATGTTGCCGTTGCCGTCGTAGCAGGGATAACTGGTCAGCGGCAGTTGCCGGTCATATTCGGTAACGGAGAGAAGTCCTCCCACCCCTCCGGCTCCTTGTTCCTTGCCGGACAGGTCTTTTCCCCAGGCATAAGTTGTCTTGAGCGTCCGGGTACTGCTCTTGTACTCCGCAATGGCATTGTACCCGTTGTAAAGAGTAATGGTATCATCTTTTTGAATTCGGCGTCCATTGAGATCATAGGAATACGTCTCCCGTATTTCATCCCCTTGGGCAACGCTGACAGGCCGGTTGTCTGCATTGTAGGAGAAAACAAGGGCATCTCTGCCCGGCAGGGCGGCCGTCGGCGTCAGTCCGGTCAGTTGGTTCCCGTCATCATCGTATGTCGGTGTTATGGTTCCAATTTGAATATACTGGTTGAGCGCATTAACCGTATAAACTATTTCGTTTCCTCCCCCTCTTTGAGAGCCCTGCCTGTTTCCTATCTGGTCGTAACTGTAATGGTCGCCGTTGGCGCTTGCCACTTGCCCCAGTACGTCATAACCCCAGGCCCAGTTGGCGGAGGTAGTGCCAAATGCTTCTCCCGTCGTAGCGACGGAAATCAACTGTTCCAGAATGTTTCTGGTATAAGTGTACCCTGAAATAACGGGAGTATCCGCCTTGTTTCTCCAGCGGTTGATTTTGCTGGACAGTAAATCACGATGTTCAAGGTAAGTATTGGTAGTGGTATGAACAGGGGCGGCCATTTGGCTGATAAGGTGCGGTGCATTCGGCAGGTAATCGTAAGTGAATTCCTTGCCGTTCGCAGTCACACCCGCCAGTTGCCCTACCGGAGTGTAAGTATAGGAAACGGCCTGCTCCACAGCATCCCCATTTTTAAGCTGGTATCCTGTTGGTCTTCCATAGGAATCATAGGAACGTATAATGTCCCTCACCAGATCGCCGTTCACTGTTGGGATTGTTATTTGTTCCCGGGTAATCTGATCCTGGTCATTGTAGATGTACTGATAAGCCGCTACCCCTTCAGTTAAGGCAGAAATCACTCTTCCAGTCTGGTCATACCCATAAACCTTTGTTGGCGTCTTTCCGTCATCATTACTGGTGGAAATAAACTGACCTGCTACATCGTAATGGTAGGTGGTCACATTCCCCCTTGCATTGGTTTTAGTATTGATTTTTCCCCCCGGCGTATAGGCGAAAGAGACTCCCTTTCCATTCGGATATTTTTTCTCCAGCAGGTATCCTGTTTCCGGCTCATAAATCCAGGAGCACTGATCGCCTTGCGTCCCTTCAGGCCAATCGGCAGTATCACTGACAGCAGCCCTGTACGTAATCATCCCCGTAAGTTTTCCATATTCATTATAGGTATAACTGACGGGATAATGTAAACTTCCCCATTTCCGGATAATGTTTCCCTGGGAATCATAAGTCATGTGTTGTTCGGAGCCATCCCTTAACACAATTTTAGTCACGTGGTTGTAATCATCATACTGATAAGAAGTAGTCTGATTGCCGGGGACGGTTTCACTTAAAATGGCTCCTGTCGCTGCATCATAGGTATAGGTAGTAGTTCCGTTATGATTTGTTTGAGAAATTTTATTTCCCCAGATATCTAAAACTGTTCCGGTCGTCGCATAAATGTGGCCGCTGTCATCCTTTAACAGTGTTGTCGTGGCTCTGACATTTCCTTGTTCCAGAGAATAGGAGGTTTCCTGAACTTCTCCTCCCGGTCTGGAAATGGTAACGCTATAATTGGCTCCTCTTTGAGCGTAGCCCGGTTTTTGTTCCAGATAGTATCCGGCTGTACCGGGAATTTGTCTCCGGACAAGGGTATCGTCCTCCGTCCGCCACTCAATTTCTTTGTCCTGCCAGTTGCCCTGCCATGCCTGGGATTTCACTGTCTTCCATGACCCCTTGCCTTCAGGCCATGTGGAATCATATACTTTGGAACTTTTTTCCACCCGGTCATGAGAAGTATCCATGATCCCGTCACCGTCAAGATCAAGCCCCTGTATCACAATATCCTAATCGTAAGAATACAACTGTGTTTCCCCATCGGGAGAGATACTCTTCATTAAACGACCGGCGGAGTCATAGCTGTTTTTAGTAATGGCTCCCTTTCCATTTGTTTCAGAAATTGTATTCCCTGCTAAATCCTTGCATTCCGCCCCTGATCTGGTCCCGTCTGAAATAGTGACGGAAACTCCTCCTCCATACAAGGAAGAGGGGGCATGCGTATAAGTCTGGGTAACGCCAGTTGTTCCTGTTTTGGAGAGAATTTGTCTATCAGCGGTGTAAACCTGACTCTGCGTTGTTCCGTAGGCAGTTGTGGTCGTCATGGTCCGTCCGGCAATATCAATCCCGTACTTTTCGATTAAAATTTTATCTCCTACCCCCGGCCTTCTTTGCTCCACAAATAATTGAGCCATATTCTTGCTATCCTCTTTCACCAGATACTTCTGGCTGTCTCCCGTAGCTTGCTTCCATTCAGTTGTGGTCAGTCCCTTGTACTCCATACTGGTGGTAATACCCCTCACCGTTATAGAAACTTTGCGTCCCTGGGCGTCATAGATATAACTTGTTTCCATCCCGTCCCGTCCCCGTTCCCATGTCACATGGCAACAGTCCTTCCGCTGTTCCGTATAATCGTCCGGGTTGTTGTCGTACACCCATTTCAAGCAAGTTCCCACATTGTCAAACTGCACACCCGTCTTGCTTCCCAGCCAGTAGGCCTGACCGTCTTCCAGCGCATAGCGCACTTCCTCTTTCAGTTTCCCGTTGTCCTTATCCTCTATACTGACCGTCCTTGTACCATGGCTGACGCTGTTTTCCGTTCCATATCCCGTATCTTCCGTAATCGTGAGATTCTGCCCGTTCAGGGCATAACTGTACAGGCTCATGCTTCCGTCCGCGTTGTGGATGCTGACCGTTTTCCCCCGCAGGTGCGCCAGAATGTCCTTGGCATTGCGGTAGCGTACCGTCGTCGTGATCTTGTCTCCTCCGGAATGCGGCTGGTGCCGTACCAGCCTCACCTTCTGCTGGTCCACCCGGCTTTTCTCCGTCCATACCTTGGCTATCGTGATTCCTCCCACCGTTTTCGTGATGTCTTCAGTCCCCGTATCCGTATTGCAGCAGGTTTCGCTCTTGATGCGGATCTGCCCTTGCGGGGCTTCTCCCGGTTCGTGCGCCGCCGTGTTCAGCCACGGGCTCTCCGTTCGTATCATCTCCACCCCGGCATTCGTGTTGGCATCGTAATACTTGTTTTCCCAGTACCCGTCGTTGCTTCGTAGGGTTCTTACCTTGCCGTAGGAGGCAGGAACCAGCGGATCGGAGTAATAGGTGTAGGTCTTTTCCGTGGCAATGGGGTTCATGGGAGTCCCGTCCTCATTGACGGCATTGCATTCATAGAGTGGTACAAAACCATCTTCTTCCTTGAAAATGGCTCTCCGCCCCGCCTTGCGTTCCGTCACATGCCACTGGCCGTCACTCCCCAGTTCTTCCACCATGCAGAGATACTTTTCTTCCTGCGGCTCTCCATTCGGAATAGCCGTGATCTTGTTGGTCACACGGCGGTATTCCACGGCAGAGAGTCCTTCCCCCTTCAGGTACGTTTTCGCATGGGTAATCGTGTATGGTTCCGGGCCCACGGTCTGCGTCGTCTTTTCACTCTTGACACTGGGAAACTCCCCGCTGTTGTTGACAGTCTCCCTGCGGAAGCTGTTGTCCGCCTCCTGCACGTAGCGCAAGACCATGTGGGCCGTCCTGCCGTCCTTGACCTGGTATAGACCGTTGACCTTGCCGGCCTTGATGTCGTCGGGCTTGTACATCCGCAGTTCCAGTGTTTTTGTTTCCGGCGTAAACACGGCATCCATGAATCCCGTGTCACCCTTCACCTGCCGGATGTTGGCGTCCGCGTCGCGCACCACTTCCGCCCCGGTCCCAAAAATCTTCAGGTTGGACGGATTAACGAAGTTGGGGGAAAATCCTCCTGCTATTTTGATCGGAACTGCCGCCGCTTTCCCGGCACGGAGGGAACGAGCTCCGCCTCCACCGCCCCCGGATAATTCATAGGAATCGTCCAGTCCCACTTCCGTAGGATCGGAAGGGCATTCCTCATCATGGGATATTTGAATCGTTACAGGCTCCTCTTCCGGGGGAGTATCACCGCAGCTTCCGCCTTCACCTGAACAGGAAGGACATTTCTTCTTGTAGGTACAGGTCTTGTCCGGGTTGTTCTGCTCCCCGGTGGACTCTGCATAGAGAGTCCCCAGAGAAGAAAGCATAAAGGCCACTCCCATCAGGGAAGCCATGGTAGAGAGAGAAGAAGAAGAAGTTTTCATGGTAATAATTAGTTGAGTGTCGGTTGTGCAGTAAAAGTTGAAATAAGGGAGTGAAAGTGTAAGGGAATAAAGGTAAGTGTGTGAAAAATCGGTTGGTAAAAAATCAATTAAATCCGTTCAATCAGCTCCGGCCTTCCAGCCGGGCCAGGCTCTTTTTGGCCGGTTGGGACAGGCGCAGGTCCGTATCCGCCGCCAGCGTATTCAGCGCGGCACGGTCATTCTCCGCCGGGAATGTTCCCACATAGGCAATCGCCGCCGCCCGGAACAGGACGGGCTGGCCCTCGTCCATCATCCACAGCCGCGCCTCTTTCAGCACAGCGGGGGACTCATGCCGCCCCAGCATCCCCAGGGCCGTGATCCGCGCGTGAATGTTCTCCGCGGGGGAAAGTACAGTCTCCTTGCAAGATCGGCAAAGGTCGTCCACGCTGAACGGGGCGGGCGTCCCGCTCGCCTTGCAGGCCGTAATAATGTCGTCAGCCACATTGCAAGCCGTCCCCATCGTCGTTCCCTTGCCGGGGAGCAAGGCGCGCCTTAACGCCTCCTCTGCCTGCTGGCGTACCTCTACCTTCGGAAAGAACTTCTTCCCGTTCCCCAGCGGGTCATGGTAATAAGCGGCCAGTTGCGTGCCGAAGTGTTGCAGGGCATAATCCCGCAGCACAGCGGGCCTGTTCTCATCCCGGTAGCATTCCAGCAGCCGTTCCATGAACCCTTCCGGCTGGTTCGCCCCCTGGCGCAATACATTCAGCCCGTCATTAAAGATGGCCGCCCAGCCCAGCTCATTCCAGCCGGGGGCGGGCGGGGCCATCAGCAGCTCCAGCAACGCAGTAGCATCAGACCGGGAAAGCTCTCTGGGTAAAGAAAACATCCCCTGGCGCACCGCGTCATAAGCCGTCTGCCCCTCCTTCATCTTGCGCCCCAGCTCCAGCACAGCCGGGAGCACCGGAGCCTGTTTGCTCTCCTGCCTGACCATCTCCGGCGCACGGGAGGCCGTAGCTTCTTTCTTCCCGTCTCCCTCCTTGCAGCCAGTCAGGCACAGGGCGGTGAATAAAAATACCACCCCGGTTCTGCGAATAGTTGCGTTCATGATGTCCCTGGTGTCCATTTCGTCCATCCTCTCAACTCTCAACTCTCAACTCTCAACTCTCAACTCTCAACTCTCAACTCTCAACTCTTAACTCTTAACTCTTAACTTTTAACTCTTCCCTATTAACTATTAACTGCTACAGCTCCTTCCCGTCCTTGTCGTAGTACCGTATGATATGGCAGATGGAGGTGGACGTGCCGCGCGGGGCTGTCATCAGCACCCGGTACAGCCCGTCGGAGCCAAAGTCCTCCGCCCGTACCGTCAGCTTCGTCCCCCCTTCCAGGAACTGCCCCCCGCCTGCCGTCAGAGTGATGGTCACATACCCGCCCTCCGGCAGACTCTCGCTTGCCAGGTACAGGCATACCAGACTGGAACCGTCCCCGTACTGCTGCACCGTCTCAATCCGGGACAGGGTAGAGGTTCCGGAATTATTGTGGGAGAAGAAGGCCAGCGTATCCACCACCGGGCCGCTCTCGCCCAGCCGGGCCACCAGGTGTTGCGCCCCGCCTTCCTCTGAGCTGACAATCAGCTTCCGCGTTCCGGCAGCCACCGTTCCCAGCGCCTTGTCCACCCGCAGCGGGGAGGCATTCTGGAGCAGGATACCCTCCGGAATGTTTTCCAGCGTAATTGTCCGGCGCAGTCCCGTGATAAGATCCTTCGCCTCGCCCAGCTCCACGTCCGCCACACGTACCTCCATCACCGCCGTTCCCGTGCCGCCTTCGGCAGTCTGCCAGTCGGCGCGGACCGACTGCGTTCCAGCCGTGTCAAACTTCACCGCTACCGGCTTGTCGGAAGTCGTTTCCACCGTCCTCTCCCCGATCGTAAACGTCACCGGGAACGGAGCGGAAGAGTCAGACGCACCCGCCGCACTATTCGTTCCTTCACCGTTCACACCCGTTCCATTTGTGGAGGAAGAAGAGGCAGAGGAAGCCCCACCATTCGCCCCCACCGTCAGCCGCAGACTGTCCCCCCGGCGCACCGTCATTTCCGGCCTCACCAGCACGTCGCACGCTTCCCACTTGACCGTGGAGCTGGCGGCAGTCGCCCCGGACTCAAACCCGGCCTGGATGTTCACCGCCTCCCCGCTCTCCGGCAGGGCCACATTCGCATACCACCCTCTTCCCGCTCCCTGCTGGAGCGTCTGCGGCGTTCCCCCCGCTGTCAGCGTCGTCAGGTGCAGCGCGCGCGCCTTGCCCTCAATGCAGGCCGGGGACGTGAGGCTCCCTTCCGGGCAATTCGTGAGAGCGTTTTCCCGGTCCAGGTACTGGTGCAGCCACTCCGGCAGCGCCGTCCCGTCCGCACTCGTCCCCTCCGGCTTCAGCAGCCGGATTCCGTTAATGGAAAAGCTTCTTCGCAGGTCCGTATTCTTCAACGTGATGGTAATCGTGTGGCTTCCCGCCTTCAGCTCCGGCAGCAGGAAGAGCACACGCCCCGCCTCCCCGTTCAGGCTGCGCAACGTATTGCTACCCAGAGAATGCCCGTCGATGGTTACGGAAAGGGTAAGCGTCTCCACCTCCAGCACATTGCCCGTTGGCGTCCCGGAGATTTCCAGCAGATACCGCCCGTCACCCGGCAGAGCCACCGTGTAGGTAATATCCCCGCGCCCCATCGGGGTTAGAATCCCGTTGCCGCTGGGCATCCATGTCCCCTGGCCGGGTGTCCCGCTCGTCACCGGCACATCTACCGCACTCTCGCCAAAGTCCGGCAGGGAAGGCTGCCTCGGGTCCCAGCCCAGCAGATACGCCTCCCGGTTCGTAATCCCCGTATGGTACGGATCACCCCACGCCCCATTGATAAAATCCTTGCCCCCGTTGTCATCCGCCTTGATCCCGTACTGCGTTTCCCAGTCATCGGGCAGGTCGTCATCATCACGGTCCGCCAGGTCTCCGCCAAAGGAAGACAGATACTCACCGGGAATCATCTCCCGCTCACCCCCCGGCATCTGCCAGGCAATCTGTAAATGATCCACGGCGTGGTACTGCTTGTGCGCCGCCTCAATGTAATACTCCTTGCCCTCTTCCAGCCGCACAGGCTTGCTCCGCTGCTTCGCATAGGCATCCCACTGGCCGTACCCCGTCAAGTACACCCCCCGGTCCTCCGCTCCATACCCCACACGCGCAATCTCCTTCTTGTGGAACTTCCGGTCATCGGGGGAAAGGTAAAGAATGCTCGTCTCATCAGAAGAAATCCAGAACGTATAATCACCCGTCACCGGCGGCTTGATCGTCCCGCGCAGGCGGCGCAGATAATTTTCCCCCACATTCCGCCCAGGCCGCCCGTCCTTCAGCAGCTTCCTGTTCGGTGTGGCCGCCAGCACATCCACGGACTTCAGCGCGTCATCCACACTCCACCCCGCCACATTCCAGTACATGTCCTGCGTCAGATAGCCCGGCACGCCGCTGGGCACCAGGGGATTGGTGCCCAGCAGATACTCCGCAAAGTTCGGAGCCAGGTCATTATCCGGGTCCCCGTACTCGGAACAGTCCTTTTCCGTCAGCCCATTCTGTCCCACCATGAGACCCTTTTGAGCCTGCCAGTCATCCGGAATGGAATTATTATCCGTATCATTCGGTTCGGCGGGAATCGTCTTTAAATGATCCCCCGTAATCACCACCGGCCCCCGTGAATACGCGTTCTGCTCATACACCTCCACCTCCCGCAGACAAAAGAACTTGTTCCCCTGCGCGTTGAGGCCCAGCCCCTGCACCTTCACGATTTTTCCCTGTACCGTTTCCGGCAGGTCCCACGTCACCGTTGCCCCGGCATACGTGCCCGTCTCCGTATAAAAATCCTGCCCGGCCAGTTCCTCCCCGTTGGCGTCCAGCACAGACAACCGGAAATTGCTTAACCGCTGCCCGTTGCTCCCGTCCGTCCGGTTCTGAATGACTACCTGATTGATCGCCTGCGGCAGCGCAAACTCCGCCTGCCACCAGGAATTCCCCTCCATCCAGTTCGTGTGAGACTGCGTTGACAGGTCCCCGTCAATGGCCCACTCCGCAGGGCACCCCCCGTAGGTGGAACTCTGCGTGGCTACCGTCCCCTCCATTCGGCACAGGTTCGGCACCCGGTACTGCCACGCCACCGCCACATGCGCCCCCCAGTCCTTCTGGTATTGCAGCGCCTCCAGGAAATACCCCATGCCCGCCTGCAATACCTTCGCCTCACTCTTCTGGCTCCCGTACTTCTTCCACTGATAGCGGTCCGTCCAGGAATTCACCTCCGCCACCGGGCGTTTCAGGAACCGCTGCCCGTCCGGAGACACCAGCAATCTTGCCGTATCATCCCCAGCCAGGAAAAACGTCCACTCCCCGGAAAACGGGGGCACTACCTGCGTGCGCAGACGGATAAAATAATTGTCCCCGCTCTCCGCCAGATCCAGCGCCCCCTCCTGCGTCCGCTTCACCCCCGGAGCCTGAATAAAAGCCTCACTCTTCGTAAAGGCATCCACACTGTTTTCCGTTACCCCCGTCCACTTCTCCAGCGTGAAATACCCCGTATTGCCCCCCGCCTCATCCGGCCTTCCTCCCGTCTGGTACTCCTGCAATAAATTAAACCCGTCCCCGTCCGTATCCCCGTACAGCCGCACGGCGGGATTGCCCGCAGGCAGGTTGCCCAGCCCTACAGAGTTCAGCCAGCTCTGCGGCACGCCGATGTCATTGACATCCTCCGGGTCCACCGGAGGAGTCGTTAAAACGATCCTGCCATCCTCCAGCGTAGAGGGAATGAGCGCATACCCCTCCGCCCCCGGCTTCTTCCAGGCTACGGAATAATGCTCACCGCCCCCGCGCCCCTCCAGATTCTTGCCGATCACCTCTATCCAGATCACATCCCCCGCCTTGTAACTTTTGGCCCCCGTCCGGTAGCGCGACCAGTCCCTCTTGTTGACCCAGCTCGGCACGGAAAGCGCCTTCTTCTTCGTGAACCGGCTCCCCCCCGGCTCGCCCAGCCACAGCTCGGCGGAATCATCCGCCGCCAGGGCAAAACGGTACTCCCCATCCTCCGGGATCACCAGCAGCCCCCGCAGCCTCACCCCGTTGGCATTATCCGCAATGGACTGGGCCGGATTGTACTCCAGAGACTCCACCCGTTCAGAGAAGGCCGGTGCCGCATAAAAGGCATCACTCCCCGTCAGGTCAGCTACATTCTTTCCCGGCACCCCGTCCCAACGGGCCAGGGCCACGCCCAGACGGCCACGCCACGCCTCGTCGGAAAAATCAGTCGCCCCTCCCGCCGCCCACAGCGCGCGCAGACCATCCGGCACGGACAGAGCCGGGGCCTCCGGCTCGGCAGCGGCCCCATCACCAGAAGAACCGCTGACAGCGGACTCACTGGCCGTTTCAGACACAAAGGCGGCACTTCCAGCCCCTTCCGGGACACTGGCAGGCCCTTGTGTAACATCCTGCCCGGACACCTGCGCCGGGAGGGGGAACGTACCCGCCGCCAACGCGACCAAAGAAAGAGAAAGGGAAGAAAAAGGACGGAGAAGAGCTTTCATGGTGTAGAAGAAGGTAAAAGAAACTATTCGTTCCATAATGGACTCCCCAACCCCAAAAAAAGCAAGATATATTTCACCTCAACTCTCTAACAGTCAATCAATCATTCGTTTGTTTAATAATAACCTCTCCCTATAAAACACTAACAGTAAAAAATCACACTCCCCCTCATTCACCCCGGAAACCCTTTCTTCTTCACGAAAAAATAAACTCCCCTCCCTGAAACCCGTTCCCAACAATCCCCAAATTCACCACCCACTCCCCCAAACACATCGGAAACAATTCAAAAAACTCTCAACTTCCACCCCGTCTCTAATCTCTAATCTTTAGTATCTGGTCTCTAATAACTCTTCCCTAATCCCTTTCCCTTAACAATACATAAGAAATATCTCATATATGACATCGTCATGAATGAGTGGGGCCTAAAGACAAGCGAACAATACCTGAGGGACATCAAAAAACTCATCAAAAGGTATCCCCGTGAAACGCGCAAACGCTCTCCAACTTGGGGCCTATCAGCAGGAGCTTTCCGCGCATGGCAACCCATTGCTTATGGTAGAACATGCGTTTGTCCACCGGGAAAATTCGGGGTGCCATGCCATCACTCAACAGCCGCTCGCTCATGCCGCGCAGACGCGCCTTTACCTTTATTGCCACATTCAGGGACAGGTCAGCCACCTCATCTGTGCCGGAGACAAGACTTCCCAGCCCAGGGACAACCAGTTCTGCCGCCAATATATCGACAACCTTTAATCGTAAAAATACATCATAAAAATAACCAGTGAAAAAGAATACCTTCCCCCCGATCCCTCTAACAGCAAAAGACACAAGACGCTCAAGGAGGCCCATGCAGGCATCCTGACGGATAAAGAATGGGCAGCCATCGAACAGGAAACAAAAGCCATGTCCTGCGCCAGATACCTCACCTCCATGCGCATCAGGGCGGGCATTTCCCAGAATATCATGGCCGCCGCGCTGAATTGCCGCCAGCCCCGCATCTCAGAAATAGAATCCACACCCAATGAGCACATCAGCATGACCATCATCCTCAAATACTGCGAGGTGACGGGTCTCCCCTTCAAGGCGGAGCTGGAAAACGGCCGTACCGTCAGCGTCTCCCGCCCCCGCCGCAAAAAGGGGAAAAACGGAAAAGCCCCGGAATCCACCCGTTCCGCCGCCACGGCGTAACTGGATGATCGGACGGCGACGCACGTTCTTTCCTTCTCAAACAAACGCCTGGTTCCTTATCAGGAACGGCCGTTTGTTTGTCATTGCCACAATCCGAGGCAAAGAAAAAAATGACGCATTGTATATCTTCATAATATACACTCTTCCAAACAGGAAAGGAATTATCCATGGCTACGAAAAACAACAAGAACCCCAATGAGACTACCCTTCACATGAACGATTCCGCATGGTCATTGGCGAAGCCGCAAAACGGCTCAACCTGACCCGCACCGTCTTTCTTCTCAGCGTGGCAAGGGAACACGCCGAACACGTCCCCGGAAAAAAAGCAAATCCGGGACGAGGTGGAATGCCTGCTGCTCTCGCCGCAGGGCTCCTGACTGTTGCCGACCTCTTCCTTAATCCTCCCCCTCCTGGCGGAACGCAGAAAAAAGCAAAGGAAATGTGGGAATAGGTCACGCAAGGATAAGCCGCCGTATCCCTCTTTCTGACAGCCTATTCCTCCGGCGCGAGCCGCACCGGCTTTGCCTGCGGAGTAGAGGAGCTTGACTTTTTATCAAACAGCAGGCCAACCGGCACTGCAAAAAGGGTATGTGCTCCGTCACCCTGCTGATGGACGGAGAGCGGCTGGCCGGGTTTTACTCCTTGTCTCCCTTTGCCCTGTCCATGAACCAGTTTCCCCCGGAAATTGCGGGCAAGTTCCCCCGCAACCTCCTCTTGCCCTGCTGGCTGGTCAGCAGGCTCGCCGTGGACATACAATTCCGGGGGTAGAAATACGGAGCCATCCTGCTCACCGACGCCATGCAGAAAATCAAAAAACTCGCGGCGGAAGCGAGCGACTATGGAGTCGTCGTCGATGCCAAGACCGAAGAAGTCAAACCCTTCTACGAGAAATTCGGTTTCCGCGAAATTCAGGAAGGCGGCCTCCGTCTCCTCCTCCCCCGTCAAAAGTATCGCATAAAAGCGTAAGAGAACGACGAACGAAAGAAAACAAAACGGCGCCCGGCTCACACAGAACCAAACGCCGTTCAAATCAAAATTTCCTATCCGGGAATTATTCCTTCCTCAGTTTTTCCAGTTCCTTCTTGGCGGGTTCATCTCCCGATCACTCATACTCCTAATGCATACAAAACAAGAAAAGTAAGAGCTAATGTATAATTCAATAAATGCAATACAATGTTGGAAATATATTTTGTTTTATCATTTTTTGCAATAAAAATCCTCAATATATAATACACAAACAAGCTTACAACGATCCCAGGAATCATGAATATAGGCGCTGTCATAAAAATTCCGATGTAAATCTCATCCGTTAATTTTGCCCAAGATGCAATAAGGAACCCGCATGGCCACGCAAGAATAATTTCGCAAAAAATAATAGCAGGCCATACCCATGAACAATTAACCAAATAAAATCTAAGGACAAACCCCAACAACGGGATGCCTATATAAAGCATAAAAAACATAAATTCACCCAAAGCGGGATACCATTCCCTGCTTTTACAAAAAACAACATTTTCTCTTGTAGATGCAATTATAAGAGAAACAAGCAGAACAAGAAAGTTGAGTATTAATAAATCATATTTTTTGATCATGGAACCAAATTTATTTAACAGAAAAAGGTTAATTGCCCCACTGCAAAACAGTGGGGCAATAGATTACATTAAACAATACCACCAGGATCAAACGGTGGCAACTGTAAAGGGAACCCATCTATAGAAGGGATACGATTACGTTTTTTCGGAGGTTCAGGCTTTTTGGGAGGGGCAGCCTTATCTCCATAAGGATTTTCCGGCACCGGAACATCCTGACAAGCAGGTGATCCATCTTCTTTTGTACGTTGGGTCGGGATCCCATTTTTTTCGCAACAGCACTCATCCCATTTATTTACCCACATATTAGATCTCTCCTCTGCCTGATTAAATGCGTCTTCAAAATCTTCAGCATTATCAGGTTCAAAATTACCTGGCAGCTTACCAGCAACACTGGGCCACAAATGTCCTGTTGGATAATTTTGCATTACATCTGCCGCATCCTCTAATCTCTTTAACTCATAGGAACTCAGAGGTACACTAGGCGTTGCCGCCATAAGAGCAGCGTATGCTAAATCACTGCCAGATTGCTCCATTGACTTCCCATAGGGTTCTGCACGAAATCCCTGCCCATAATGAGAGAAGAAGTCCTGCATCTGATGGGAATGCCGCTCGAACGCATCTTTGTCACAATTTTTAACGGCATTGGCCAAATCTTTCTCCGAATCAGCCAATGGTCTGAAGTGTCTCCATGTAGCCTTAGGATTAAATGGTTCTGTTTCATCATCATGATCTTCTCTAGTATAATCGAATCGATCATGCCCAGGAAAATCGCTATGGCCTCTATCAGCTTTGGGTCCAGCTTTTCCACCTAATCCATCATTCCACGCTCCTAGAACGTCAAAAGTTGCCGGCATACAGTTTATGCCAAAACTATATAGATTCGCAGAGCTTTGCTCCTTCAATAAGTCTCTACCTATCCACCGTCCGTCTTTTGTATTGAAATAACGATAGTTGTAGTAGACAAGCCCAAGTTCACTTTCAGAATACTCACAGGAAAAACGGAAGGGATTTTCTTCAGCTTCTTTTCCCTCAAGCTTGAGAATGTCCCCGTATGGACCGTATTCATACATGCCTTGGCGGCAACCTTTGATGTCGAACAAGGCAATCGTATTCTTCAGCAGATCGTGCGTGTAATACAGATCTTCTTCATAGTCTCCTGATTCGTTAAAACGAGTCATCGCCAGAATGCGTGTGGCCGTCGTCTCCCTCGGGTCCCACAAATATGTCTTGCGAAGAACGGGAGGAGCAGTTTCCGTTGCGTTGTGAGTATCCAGTTCCGCTACTTGCAAATATCCCTTATAAAGGAAATATTTCCGGGACAGGAGATTATCCCCTTCGTAGGCTGACCTTTCTACACGGCGGCTCATGTAATCATACCTGCATTCGATGCGTTTCTTTCCTTGCGTAAAGCTAGTCGCTTGATTAAGAGCATTATAGCTTACAACCCATTCACCCGTAGAAGTTTTTATCTCCGTCTGGTTTCCGTCTGCGTCGTATTCTGGAACGAAAGGCATTCCCGCCTCTGCTGTAATCTCATTATACTGGTTCATTCCGTTGGTGGAATAAATCGTGGACGTTCCCGCCCCCTCCTTCGAGCTTTCCCGGTTGCCGATGTTATCATAGCAGTAGCTGTACGCCCCCCCACGGCTCATGACATCGGAAGTCATTCCGCCTCTATCATTATAGGTGTAGGAATGAGTCATATCGGGATTGGGATCATCGAAGAAATCATTCTTCATAACTGGGCGTCCCAATTCATCATACGCATAGTCGACCTTTGCCGGACAATTGATACTTTCTGGGTGGAGATAAGCAATCTTGGCAACGAAGTTTCGCTTGTCTTCTCTCGTGTCGAGTCTCGTGAACTCATTGGGATAGTCCAGAGTGTCCAGCAGTCCATTGCTGGTATTGTACCCGAACTGGAATGGAACCTCGACCTGATTGAGTGATACAGTGGAGTATCGGCCACAGGAGTCATAGCTAAGTCTGCTTTGCTGCACGATCTTGTCGCCATACTGCAAGGCATACCCGGCAGATCTCCCCAGAGTGTCCAGATGATACTCCAACACGCTGTTAACAAGCCCCTCGGTACTTTCCTCCGTCATTTCATTATATTCATTATAACTTAGATTACGAATCCCGGAATCATCTGTGATTCCGGTTAGATGTCCAAGGTGGTTGTAGGCATAACTGACGGCAGGTGTTCCGTCATTATGCGTAATGGAAAGCAAATTCCCACTTTGCGGATCATAATCGTAAGTAGAAATCAGGAACATTTCGGCTGTACCTATCGCTCTGGATTGCTGCTTGGTGACCATCCTGTTGCAGTCATCGTAGGTATAGTTTTCAGCGGTTCCGTCGGCGTAACACTTCTTTAGAAGTAAACCGGAAGCCTCATGATAAGTCCAGGTGGTCGTGTCTCCATCACTGCGTCCTGTCGGATCAGTCGTAATGATTTCTCCCGATGCCCGGAATGTTGTGAAGGAAACCAGCCTGTTTGCGTCGTCGTATTCATAAACGGCAGGCTGAATGCTCTCTCCCCATTCGGCTATCTTGCGGCCTCTTTGGTCGTAAGCATAACAAGCAGTCTTGCCCAGAGCGTCTGTCACGCGGAAGGGCTTGCTCGTCATTGGATCATATTCGATCATGGTGACATTGCCAGCGGCATCCGTCATTTTTTTCGTCAGATCTATGATATTCTGATCAACAAGACTGGTATTGCCACGAACGTCGGTTATTTCGAAATGAACTCCCGACGCACTAATGGAACGAATGTAAGTAACTGTATTTCCTGCTGTGTCGGTTTTGCTCGAAATAAAACCATCTACTTCACAAACAACAGAGGTAATGGCCGATTCAGGAAGTTTTTCCTTGAATTGTCGGGTATAAGGACCGCAGTACTCTTTCCACTTTATCCTTTCGACTCCACGAGGATCAACTGTAATAGTTTTCTGTTGTAAAACGGGAGACAGGGAAGAAATAAGTTCACTCTTCTTTTTCCGGTAACTTCCTCCTTTCCCGTTGTTCTTCGTGACAACTGTACTTGCGTAAATTCCATCTTCCTTTCGTTCCATCAAATAATCGTAAGTAATTATCTTGGAATTAGAGAACGAGGGAATACTCGCCAATTTTAATACTTCCTTTGTGACCTTGCCAAGAGAATCGTATTCATATAAAGTCGGAGCCATTCCGTCCGTTGCTTTTTGCACAAGCTGCCCTTTCTCATTGTAAGAGTATCTCTCAAAAATAAAACCACCTTTTGCAAGAGATTTACCCACACGTAAAATTTGATTGAGAGCATTGGCAACTGTCATCTTGGGAGAATATTCATAATCTCCGGCAACAATTTTTTCTGTTACACAAATACCATCCTCAACAATACTCGTTTCATAGCGGACATGCTGTTGACCTGTGCCCGAATGTTCAAAGACGGAACCGTCAGGCTGTAGCTTTGTAATGAAAGTTGCTCCCGTCGGTATAGTCTTCGTTATCGTTAACCCATCTTGACTATAAGAATATGTGGTACATCTTCCGTGTTCGTCGATTTGGGAAATCAAACGTCCTTGTATATCATACGAATTTTTGATGATTCTAGTCAAGGCGCCTATATCGGTACGAACCTCAAGATCCCGTCCCACTGCATTTCGAGTGTAGGAAACAATCTTTTCAGGAGTGGTTTCCGTTGCAGAACGAATCACTTCGACCAGCTGACGGGACGTATTGTAACCGTAAGACAACTTCACTCCATCTTCATCGATTTTTTCCAGAGGGCCGCAACATCCCCACTTGGCCGTGCTGATTCGTCCGTTGCCGCGCACGGTCTTGATTCGTCGTTTCTGGTCGTCATACTCATAATTGGCGGTGGAAATAAGACTCCACCCACTGCCGGTATGGGCATATTCTTCTTCCCTTACAACGGTCTCATCCGTGGCATGGTATTTCACACTGCGTTGACTCTGGCTGGGTACGATGGCTCCATTAACCTGAGTTTCCCTGGTCACTTTCCATGCGCTGCCATAGTCAGAAGTATTCTCATACATATATACATGCTGGATACCTTGTTCATCCTGCTTCATTTTGACACGCCCGCGAGAATATTCATTTACGGCAGCTTCCCCGTAAGTTTCTTCAATCGTCATGAGAGGGCTTGTAGCGCCTGGAGCAGAGACGATCCTTGTCACCCGGTTAACCTGTACGGAATCTCCATACTCGTACTCCGTGCTTTGAACCTCAGTTTCACTTCCGTCCCTATGCTTCAAGACAACAACTTCACGCTGAGGTCTGTAATCATTGAACCGCAAGTCGGCATACGTCGTACGGATCATCTTCAGGAATTCTCCGTCCGTCCAGGGTGAGGCTTCCATGACCACGCGACCCATCGCGTCGTATTCATATTGCGTGTAACCGCCGTTGGGATTGAGCTCCAGCGACACACGGTACTGGTCGTTGTATGTGTAGGTCGTCGTTTGGGCAAGGGCGGTTCCGTAGCCTTCCGTAACGCTCAAAATCAGCCAGCCTCCTTCTGTGGACTTCTTCACCGTACGCACGCAGGAAGTGGGTAGGGAATCGTTGATCCCCTTCACCGTCTTGATTTCCTCCCACTTGCCGCCCGGCAGGTCGTTCTGCTCATAAATGGTTACAATGCGTTCGTCGCCAAGCCCCTTCATGATCGTCACCTTTTTGCCAGCAGGAGTATTCTCGACCTTGCGTTCGATGTACACGGGCTCCTTGCCCGCTTCCTGGTTGACAATGTTCATCGTACGGGAAGCAGCGTTCCATTCGTAGCTGTACATCTTAGCGGGAGAGCCTGCCATCCCTAAGCCCCGAGCTCGTTGTGCCGCAACCTGGGTCCGTGAATAATGCTTCATGGTCAGCTTGTTCGATGTTCGCTCAAACTCCATGCGGCCGTCCCGTTCACTGTCGATTCGGGTAATCTGCCCAAAAGTGTCCTTCTGTACCTGCACTTGTGATTGGTAGGATTCCGCTGTCATTACGGCTCCGTTCTTCGTGCGCAGCGACACCATCCCCCCGGTAGCTGCGGAGAATAGCTGGGTAGAGCCGTTTTTCTGTGCCAGTTCCAGATAGGCCGGATTCCCGTTCGTGCAGGGAGTACGATCTGCGTTGAGCAGTTGCATCATCGCCGAGTCACGCCGGGAGACGCCGGAGGCGTTGGCCTTGTTCGAGCCGGGATCAGCCTTGAAACTCTGAGAATACCCGGAGTCCTGCTTCACATTGATTGAGCCGCTTTTCTGATCATACCCGGCTTTCATTCCCATGGGCGACTTATAGGTTACGTTAACCGCACAAAGGGAACCGCCCAGGGCGGAGCGTCCTCGCGTGGGAGGCGTTCCCTCCCCATAGACATTGAGAGAGCCGTTGCATCCGCCGGACTCCTGCGTTGTACCGAAGGGGACATCCTGAGCAGAATTACCGTTGCCACCACTGCATTCCTCGTCACAATCGCCACTGTTGCTCCCGCCTTCACAGGGAGGGCATTGCTCATCGTCGCTCGTCGGTGGCAAACTGCTCGACGACTCGGAGCTGGACGAATCACTGTCCGTTGGATCTGTCGGATCGGAAGAAGACTCGCTGGACGACTCCGATGAAGATTCACTGCTCGATTCCGAAGATGACTCGCTGGACGACTCCGACGAAGATTCACTACTGGATTCCGAAGATGACTCGCTGGACGACTCCGACGAAGATTCACT